>Ga0265293_10000464_pt1 | contig 97568 bp, 77 predicted proteins | sample Munlanlewell138R_FD_192505 | JGI IMG/M metagenome (GOLD analysis project Ga0265293, IMG submission 192505) | Leachate microbial communities from a municipal landfill in Southern Ontario, Canada - Leachate well 138R | ecosystem: Engineered > Solid waste > Landfill > Unclassified | place: Canada... | reverse complement strand
TCGGTTCGTTTAAAACAGGGTTGTTGCCTGTATCATTGTAGTTAATGAGAGTATCACCTCTATACGGGATGATTTTGCCTTCACAGCAACGGTCCAGATCGGCCCGCAACACCATCATTTCGTCTCTTAATTGAATCAAATCCGTTTCTTGAAAAATAAGCATTTGTTGCAGCATTTCTATTTGCATTTGTTGTTCTTCCATTTGAACCTGTTGTTCTTTAATGGCATTGATTAAAAAGGGAATGAATTGATCGTAATCCAACAATTTTAACCCATAGGAAGTATCTACTAATTCCGGCAACAAGGCTTCCACTTCTTGAGCCAATAGACCAAATTCTCTTTTGCGATTTTCGGAAGAATCGTCTTTAAAAAAATAAGAATAGGTGTTAAGTTGAGTGACGATATTTAATCCTTCGGTAAAAGGTTGAATATCTCTTTTTATTGTACTATCTGAAACTTTTTCATAACTTTGGGCATAGACTTGATTGAATCCGGTAAGATCCGACCACATATTAATTCTATCTGCATTCTATCTGCATTCGATCCTATTCCCGGTCCGTAATTACCTAAAGAAATACGTAAAGGACTATACGATCCGTATTGCATACAAAACTCACCGTTTATATGCAATTGATATTGGGGATAAGTAATCCCTATCCCAACATTTCCATTTAAATAGGTAGTCCCGTTTACTTGAAGTTTATGGAGTGGATTATTCGTTCCAATCCCTACATCACCGTTTTGTACTACTTTTAGTTGTCCGAACACCATTTGACAACTTATCATTGCTGTTAAAATTAGTGTAAATTTTTTCATTTCTTTTATTTTAATTGTTACTTTTATTTTTTTGCAAAGTAAACCAATTATAATATAAAAATCAAGTAAATCTATTATATTTATTCTTCAATTATTCAGTAAATTACAAAAAAATCATACAAACATTGGGATTTTGTATGAAAATTTTGGGAGGAATTAGGGGCATTGCTATTATGCCATCATAACTATTTAACGTGTTTTAATCAAAAGTAAACCGCTTCTCAACAATTATAAATTACATGCAATCAGTCTAATACAGTGTAATTAATGAGATGATATGAATGGCAATGATAGGGTACAAATAATATCTTATCGTTGAATAATCAATTTTTGTACATGCGTGCTTGAGTTAGCGTTAATTTTAATAAAATAAATCCCGTTGCTTAAATCATGAATAGAAATGTTATGTTCATGACTTGTCCTGGCTACTGTTTTTACTAACCTTCCGTTTACATCATAAATACTTAATACAACATCAATATTATCAGTGCATACAGTAATCATATCCTTAGCAGGATTGGGAAATAATGTTGTGTTTAGTTGATTATTTACATTTTCTACTAGTCCGGTAGAATGGTCGACAAACTTTCCATAAATACCATAATTATCTTCTTTAGTTGCTTTTTGACTATCCCAGGCTACTTTAGTGCAAATAGATAAATATTTATTTCCCGAAAAAGAGGCAACTCCTCCTATAGGTAAAACACCTTCTGTGCTATCAAAAATGATATATTCACTTTCATAGGGCAAGCCCGATGGGGTATAAAATTGTCCTCTGATTTGTTTTGCATCCATATGTATCCATGTTACCAGAAAATTAGTTCCGTCGTAAGCAAGCAATGGCAAAAAAGGACCTTGCGAAGAATCAGCAATTGTAATGGTCTTTGCATCTACATTTCCGCTTGTTGACACAAAACGGGCTTTCAAATTCCACGAATGATTTGCTGCTTGATCATGAAAGGCGACTAAAAATGTCGAGTCTCCGTACGTAATTGAAATAGGATTATCACTGTTATTGGATGTATTGTCAATAACAAAATTACTCCCTATTAAAGTTCCCGTACTACTAACGAATTGTCCGTAAATATCCGTTGCATCAGTCCAAAAAATAACGAGATAATTAGAACCGTCAAACGCTAAATCAATATCTCCGGCATTATTATCACTAATTTGAATAGGAGATCCTATGAGAGCAGCACCGCTACTTATTCTTTGCCCATAAACAGGACCGTAATCATCTTGTGTATTGTCCTCACGATAAATAAAAAAGAAGTGATCGCCATTATAATGGACCTTACCGCTGACACAACCTTTGATGTAAGCATCATTAACGATGGTAAATTTATCCCCCACAAAATTACCGGACGGACTGATAAATCTTCCGTAAATATTGGTCATCCCTGCATCTTCTCCATTATCTAAAAATCTAACATAACGATCTCCCCATATTATCAAATAATTAGTACCATCGAAAGCAACCAGAGGAGCCGAACCGCTTTCTCCTACACTAATTCTGCTCCCTAAAAGTTGTCCTGTTGGAGAAATAAACTGAAGGGTAACATTTGAATCACTAATGGCATCACCGGTAATCCCTACTAAATAATTGGTGCCATCAAAGGCACATCCTCCCGGGATAGAATTGCGACTATTCCCAGAAATAGAGAAATCATCTGTTTGAGCTTTCAGCGAAATTATACATAAAGGGAGAATTATTAGCCCTAATAGTAGAATGTGTTTTATGTTTTTCATTTTTTGATTGTCAGAGTTTATCGTGCTGACGCCGCACTTTGATTTTATAGTTGAATAATAGTATTTTATAATTATCTATACACTTCCAATCCATGCTTGCTGAAATTAGATTTTTGCACAAAAATATATATTTATTTTGCACAAATTACAAAAAATAGTACAAACTTTGGGATTTCGTATAAAAATCCTTGTAAGGATTTTCCAGCATAGATTATATATGCCGTATTGATTATCTTAATCGTTTTAATTTTGTATAAAACTTAAATCCTAGTTTTTCCAAAGGACGGAATCTGGACAGATGTATTTCATCATAACTCATTGCCCGGGCTCCGAACCCTGCATAGAATTTGGCAATGTCGGGATGGTTGGAGCCGTTGAAATCGAGGATTTTGTTTTGCGTTGCATGATGGCGGATAAATTGGTCGATCAGGAAAAACATGGCTTTACTGGCATTCGATTCGGCGTTTCGTCCGGAAAATAAAAAATAGTATTTTCCTTTATCGAAGGGGAAGAAAGCACCGGCACAGAGCTTGTTATTACTATCTAATACTCCCCACATTTCCAACTGTTGTTTTTCTTGTAACACTTGCAATAAAAGCGGCAATTGGCGGTAGTCGTTTTCCGTGTATCCGGCTTTATAGGTTTTCGCACTCTTGTTGCGAAACAGATTGATTACCTCCTCACCGGAAAAGTTATTTACCATCTTCAAGCCGTTATCGTAAGCTTTCCGGCAGTTACGTTTATGATTTTGGTGATATCCTTGCTGTATTTCTTCATACGGCAAGGATAAATCCAAAAGATAGGTTTTATGTTGAAGGTATAAAAAAGGATTTTCGGGGACAGAAACATTCAACACTTTATCTATCCATTTAAAATAAGAGGGTATGGCGTTTATCCATTCCGGCAATTCACCCGCCGAAAGCTCTCTACCGTATAATCCCAAACGGGGCAGGAAAAATGGCGGATACACATAGTATATATATGCTTTCTTCTTCCATGGCAAAGGCATTACCGCTTGATAATCATCTTGCACCAATGCACTCCATTGCTCGCAACAAAGATCTAAATACCTTGTTTCGGCAAACAAGGAAGCGCTTTCGGGATAGGAAGCTACACAGGCATCCCATTTTTCGGTATCAATTTCCTTTCGATCTAAAAATTTTATCGTCATGTTTAACTTAATACGTAATGAATCAGTGTCTCATACAATGTTTTTATAGGAGTGTGCTGTTTATCCTGAGCAAATGATTGATTATGGAAAAGCGTTATCAATTCTCCTTTGTGTTTTTTAACCTCATCCACATAGGGTTTAACGTATTCCCACAAGCTTTTGGCATGGGTATCGTTTCGTTGAGTAAATGCATTTTCCATAAAAAGCAAAGGATGTATTCGTAAAGAAGTGCTTGTATTCTTTTGTAGATCAAAGAAAAGAAAAGAATGACAAGTTCCGGCCCTGAATCCTGCACGGGAAACATAGCCCATACTGTAATCATGCAAGATATGATTTGCCTGTAAATTGTCGTAAGTGTCCGGTAAGCGGACACGTAAATAATGCTGCCTGCTCGCTGTTATGGATGTGTTTATGGCTTTTTCCAAAGATTGTTTTTCTTTTTGCAATAATTCCTTCTTATCGAAAGAGGAAGCATAAGAAGCGTGAAGACCTATGTTTGCATTTTCTTTTAGCTTATTTATCAAAGAAATAAAATTTTCATTATTAATATCCGCATTCTTATCAAAGCGGCTGCGGGCGGCAAATAAAACAAAATAATAAGGATGCAAGGCATATTTGGCATGGAGTGCTTCCAAATAATCAAAGTTGTTATAGGGGTCGGGTTGTTTGCCTGATAATACGGCTGTTCGTTCTTTTATATGCTGAAATTCACCTTTTAACAGGTGTTTGGCATATCCGGCCAAGGTCAAGCAAAGTCCTTTGTTTTGATAGGCATAGGCCACATCGATATCATAAGTAGGTATGAAGGTAAAAGGTTTTTGTTTAAACGTTAAATCGGCAAAATGCGATTTCAGCACAGCGGCCAAAGAATCTATCCAACGGTCGACTATGGCCAAATGCATCAGCTTGTTTTGAAAGGCAAAACTATTTTCGGCGGGGTAACGGCCGTGTGCATCATAGTTAGGAGTAAGGTATTCTTCATAACGACTTAAAAAATAAAAACAAGCGGCAAAAACATCGAAAGGCAGAAGCGATGTTTTATCGTCGGTTTGAAAACAAAGCGGCATATCTTGCTGCCAAGTGAGGGATAGATTTTGCTTTTTTATATCCGTTTGAAACAATAAGGGAAGTGCTTGTAAATAGAAAGTTCCGTTTTCATTTTGCGGAGCATAAATAATTTTTCGGGGATGAGGGTCGTGCCTAAAGGCCTCTTTGTTGTCGGTTAAGTCATAGGGCATTCCCCATCGTTCATCAAACACATAATGAAAGATATAGCGCAAGCGTTCCGTTATTTGTGGGACATAAATGCGTATCATTGTTTATGTTTAAGCAAAGCCAGTAATTCCGTTGAGTCAAGCATTTGTTGTTCTCCGCTTTGCATGTTTTTCACTTGGAGTTTACGATTTTTTATTTCTTCTTCACCTGCCACAACTACATAAGGAATGTGAAGGTTGTTGGCATAAGTAAATTGTTTCCCTAGTTTTACAGCATCGGGATATAACATCACTTTGAGTCCGGCAGCTCTTAATTCCCTCAAAATCGGAAGCAGATACTGTGTTTCTGTTGTTCCGAAATTAACAAATAAAGCTTGAAGGTTAGAATGCAGCATTTCGGGGAATGCATTGACTTCGTTCAATATATCATAAATACGGTCGGCACCGAAAGATATCCCCACGCCCGACATATCGGGAATGCCGAAAATACCGGTTAGGTTATCGTAACGCCCTCCGCCCGACAAACTTCCGAAAGCAAGGTCTCTTGCCTTCACTTCAATGATGGCTCCGGTATAATAATTTAATCCCCTTGCCAGGGTTAAATCCAATTCAACGGGATTGTTTAAGGTAAGATAAGAAAGATGTGTGAATATCTCCTCTATTTCTTTAATCCCTTGCATGGCGGTTTCGGAAAAAGCAAGCATGTTTTTCAATGAGTTCAATTTTTCTTCATTGCTCCCCGACAAATCGAAAACAGGTTGCAGTTTTGCAATGGCTTCACTGCTTAATTCTTTTGTCTTCAATTCATTTTTAACATTTTCGAGGCCTATCTTATCCAATTTATCAATGGCAACGGTAATGTCGATAATCTTATCTTCGGCATCAATATATTGAGCTATACCGGTAAGTATTTTACGGTTATTGAGTTTAATCACCGTTTTGATTCCGAAACGGGAAAAAACATCGTCTTCAATTTGTATTAATTCCACTTCATTGAGCATTGATTTACTGCCGATAACATCCACATCGCATTGAAAGAACTCACGATAGCGTCCTTTTTGGGGTTTATCGGCACGCCATACCGCTTGCATTTGATAGCGTTTGAAGGGTAAAGTAATCTCTTCACGATGTTGTACGACAAAACGCGCAAAAGGAACGGTTAAATCATAGCGTAATCCTTTTTCACACAAAACCGAAATCCATTTGTTAAGGTTCGTTTCTTTAGGGTCGGCTTTTGCCATGAAATCGCCGGAATTTAATATCTTAAACAAGAGTTTATCTCCTTCATCTCCGTATTTCCCCAATAAAGTAGAGAGATTCTCCATGGCCGGAGTTTCTATGGCAACATAACCGTATGTTTCGAAAACTTCGCGGATGGTATTGAAAATATAATTCCTGCGATTCATCTCAAAAGGCAGAAAATCACGTGTCCCTTTTGGTATGCTTACTGATTTACCCATTGTTTTTTTAATTTTTACAAAAGTACATTTTTTATGTTTTCAATTTTTATTTTATAGACCTAATCCCTCAACACTTCCATAACGTAAGGATAAACACAAAAAGACATGTTTCATATTATTGATGTAATCAACGGAAAACAAACGTTTTATTTCATAGTTTATTTTATACCACTATGAATTTATCAAGTATGGGTTTAAATCTGTTGACGGAGAATTATAATTTATTTCCTTTCATTAGAAATGTGTACCAATTGCGTTTTGTTTGGGTGCGCACCCAAATGATTTTTTATAGTTATAGAAATTTGACGAGAAGGCACAAATTTTCTTTTGGGTGCGCACCCAAACAAAACTCTTTCTCTATAAAATTTTACGGAATTGAAATAAATTGAAAATGCAAGACTTTTTATTGATTTTGTATAAATACGTAGAACAAAACATAGCTTTTTCATTATCAGCTAATCCCTATTTGCAGGGTGTAAGTATTTCTTTTATTGGCATACCTAAGGTGTTTTTAGGAGATAAAATATATAAATGCCTAAAAACAAATAAAAAAACACAAGTGAGTCGATACAGTTTAAAGTCATTTTTTGACACATTTTGTATATTAAAGTATTTATGTATTTTTGTATATAATTTTACAAAATTAAATATGAAAGATATTTATCAAGATGTAAACAATTTTCAAACCGTAGAGATAAGTAAAGCAGCCACATTGTTAGATATTTCGATAGTTACCATACGTAATTGGATTAAGTACGGTTATCTACAGGTTAACTCTTGTAACGATAAAAACGTTTTGCTCTTGTCGGAAGTTATGAATTTACGCTCCGAAATTGCGAACGGGACTTTTACCAAGCTAAACAGCAGGGCAAATAAATCGAAAGCCTCTAAGGTTTTTGTTCCCAATGAATACTCCCAAGACAACCTTCATATAAAATACATTTATTCCATTGTGAAATATATTCATCAACATCACATACCCACTTCAACAGCCCTTGCTTTGTTAAGCTTGAATCTACTTCAACAAGAGGGATTGCTATCTTCTTATACGCAAGCAGATGTATTGGCCAAACGCTTTCATTTTACAAACCCACAAATTGGAAAAGAAATTCAAGAGTGGATTTCGACTGTGGAAATAAAGGACGATTTTTTGTTTTTAACGCACTGTCCGATACCCAATCAAAAGGATGTGCTGGGATTTATTTATCAATCGATGATGAATGAAGGTGAAAAATCGAAGGCTGGGTCTTATTATACACCGGCACATATAGTAGAGGATATTGTACATAGCTATGTAATGCCCGATTCGAAAGTATTGGATCCCTGTTGTGGTACGGGTCAGTTTTTATTGGCTTTGGCCGAAAAAATAGGTAATCCACTACAGATTTACGGCATTGATGTAGATGCGATTGCCGTGAAAATTGCCCGCTTAAATCTTTTAATAGCATATAAAAATCTTAACTTCAACCCGCATATCTATCATCAAAACAGTTTATTCGATATATTTGAACACCGTGACTTCGATTTGGTTACAACCAACCCTCCCTGGGGTTTTCATTTCACCATAGCAGAAAAAAAACAATTAAAAACCCTTTTCCCTCCTATCATAACCGGTGAATCGTTCTCTTTATTTCTAAAAAAAAGCATCGATCTTGTGCGTGATGGCGGGCGGATTTCTTTTATTTTGCCCGAATCTATTTTATATGTCAAAAAACACAAAGACATTCGTCAATATATTTTAAATCAAACAAATATTTATAAAATATTCTATTTAGACCGTGTGTTTAAAAATGTATTTACACCCATCATTCGATTGGATCTCATTAAGCATAAAGACTATCCATCAGATATTAGCGTGTGTAAAAAGAACAAAACATATCAGCTGACGCAGTCGAAATGGGAACAGAATCCCGACCATGTTTTTGATATACATGTTACTAGTTTTGATGATGCTATATTGAATAAGTTGTATTCTTTTCCCCATATCACTTTACAAAAGCAAGCCGATTGGGCTTTGGGCATAGTAACCGGAAACAATAAAAAATTCATTTCTCCAAGTCCTCAAGAGGATTACGAAGAAATTTATGGGGGGAAAGACATTGATAGATTCCGTTTAAAAAAAGCCACACAATACATTCACTATAGGCCTGATCTCTTCCAACAAACCGCTTCTGAAGCAAAATATCGAGCCAAGGAAAAGCTTATCTATCGTTTTATTTCGAAAAATTTAATCTTTGCTTACGACGATAAGCAAAAGCTTAGTTTGAACAGCGCCAATATACTTATCCCTCGAATTCCCGACTATCCCATCATGATTATTGCTGCTTTGTTTAATTCCTTACCCTATCAATATATGTTTCAGAAGCAATTTGCATCAATTAAAGTGTTGAGGTGCCATCTGGAACAACTTCCTATTCCTATTTTAACGGAGGATAAAAAACAACAACTGCTTCAATTATGTAGGAATTGCGTCTTACATAATACCCATTTTATGCCTATCGATCAATTTATACAGAAAGAATTCGGATTATCGACGAAAGAAATTTCCTACATGAAAGCCGAGTTATTATAAGAGCATTTTTTTAGCATACATAAACAATTATATAAAGATAACAACGTTATGAGATAGAAAATTTATTTTCTTAACCAATTATACAAACATAAATTATGAACAATGAACCATAACAATTTAAAAAAAAGCAGTTATCCTATTCTGGAACATATCTTACGGAATGATGTTACGACCCTTACATTAAGGTTACTTATTCTTTATGGTATACTATTCATAACACAAGTAATTTTTTATTTTTACAATCAAGAAATATTAGGTCCTATTACGCTATCGCAATTCGGGAGTTTGCTGAAAGGTTCCTTGGTTTTTGATACGATATCCATAGTGTATATCAATGGATTATTTATTGTGTTATCGGTCTTGCCGTTTCGTTTTCGGGCACATCAGATGTATCAAAAAATATTGTTTTGGATTTATATTATAAGCAATACTGTAGCTATAGTTATATTGAATTTAATAGATGTAGTTTACTTTCACTATACTCAAAAGCGTATTACCTCCGAAGAATTTCATTTTACACACAACGACAATACTCTTCCCATATTTATGGATCAAATGTGGGAAAATTTCTGGCTTATTTTTGTGGGGATTTTTTGTATTGTATTAATGGTTTATGTATACAAAAAGATTCCTTTTTCTACGTTAAGGCTAAAAAGTAATATTCGATATTATTTTATTCACAGCTTGATGTTTTGTTTTGTTGTGTTAGCCGCTTTAGGAGGAGCCCGCGGCGGGTTTAATCCGAAATTGCGTCCATATAACTTATGCAATGCTGCCCGCTACACTCAAACGCCTCAGCAAGCGTATTTGATTTTAAGCAATCCATTTTGCTTGATGAGAACCTTTGAACTTTCGGCTTTAGAAAATCCACACTATTATAATGAAGAAGAAGTTGCGTTGATATATTCTCCTTATCACTATCCGAAACCTAAACCGCTTTACGAGCTCGGGAAACGGAACATTATTATTTTCGTGATGGAGAGTTTCAGCAAAGAACATTCCAAATTCTATTGTCCTGAACTCTATCCCGACAGCGAAGGGTATACGCCATTTCTGGATTCTTTAATGAAAGAAAGTTATACGTTTACCAACGCCTTTGCCAACGGTTTGAAGTCGATAGAAGCGCTTCCTTCTATCTTAACATCCATCCCTTCTTATAAAAAACCCTTTGTGATGATGCCTCAATCCCTTGGTTTGATGGAAGGGTTGCCAAAACTATTGTCAAAAGAAGCGTATCAGACCGCCTTCTTCTGCGGGACTGAAAAAAATTCCATGTTCTTTGAAGCTTATGCTTCGATGACCGGAATCGAAACCTTCTTTTCAAAAGAAGATTATGAAGCAGACTATCTGGTAAATGTAAATACGATAGAACCCTTTTGGGGGGTGTATGATATGCCTTTTTATCAATTTATGGCCGATAAAATACAACAGATGCCACAACCCTTTTTTATTAGCGTTTTCAACCTTACGTCGCATCATCCTTACACATTACCTCCCGATTATGCCGATAAAATGCCCAAAGGTCATACTTTGGTTCAACCTTGTGTGGCCTATACCGATTTGTCGTTGCGTAAGCTTTTCGAACGGATACAACACGAGCCTTGGTTTACAAACACGATATTTGTATTTGTAGCCGACCATGTTTCGCCCGAAAAATATGCAAAGCAAACAAAAACACTCAAAGGCTCAGCGGCTATCTTTTATTTTATATATGCGCCGGGTTCAGCATTAAAAGGTCTGGATAGCACCACTACTCAACAACTCGATGTTATGCCTACTCTCTTGGGTTTGATAGGATATAACAAACCTTATTTTGCGTTTGGCCGGGATGTGTTCAACGAAAAGGAACGTTTCCCTATGGCGACGAACTACATGAACGAAGTGTATCAGTGCATCGGCGATTCTATTACTGTCTATTTAAATGAAAATGAAGTGATATCAGCTTTTTCGGTCGATGATATCTATCAGAAAAGAAATATAGCAAAAGAAAACTCCCCGGCACAACAAAATGCCCTAACACACTTGAAAGCATTGATACAATCCTATTATTTTCACGTCGATCAGAAAAAATATATCGTATCCGAGAAAAAATAAAACGATGCAGCATTTTTTATAAAAATATTACCTAAATGAAAGTTTTAAAATTTGGAGGAACATCCATAGGTTCGGCAGAACGGATTAAAAACGTAGCGAATATCATAGCTAATGGCGAAAGAAAGATAGTAGTATTATCGGCCATGTCGAAAACAACCAATGCCTTGTATGAGATATCCAATTATTTATCTAAAAATAATATAGATGGATCCATTGAAACAATCAACGGATTAAAGCAAAAGTATATCCAAGTGATGGATGAATTGTTTTCGATGGAAAGCTTTAAGCAAAAGTGTACAGATGTAATTCTTACTCATTTTGATTTATTGAATCAGCTCAGTCAGGAAGCCTTTACCCCCATGCTTGAAAAAACAATAGTAGCACAAGGGGAATTTCTGTCTACTCACCTGATGTATTATTATTTACTTGAAAACAAAAAAGAAGTTACTTTGTGTTCGGCTTTAGATTTTATGCGTATAGATAAAAACAATGAACCGGATACCCCTTATATAAAAAAGAACTTTTTAGAAATCTTCCAATCCCAACCAACAACAGAGATTATATTGACACAGGGATTTGTATGTAGAAATGCCTATGGAGAAATCGATAATTTAGAAAGAGGAGGCAGCGATTATACCGCATCGATTTTAGGGGGCATAGTATCGGCAGAAGAAATACAGATATGGACAGATATCGACGGCATGCACAACAACGATCCTCGATTGATAGCAAACACTTCGCCGGTAAGGCATTTGAATTTTGAAGAAGCAGCCGAATTAGCTTATTTTGGAGCTAAAATACTTCATCCTACCTGTATATTGCCAGCAAAAATCAATAATATACCGGTTCGATTATTAAATACTTTACAAGCAAATGCAATTGGCACACTTATATCTAATGATATTGAAAAAGGGAAAATTAAAGCCGTCGCAACCAAAGATAATATCACTTCCATCCGCATTAAATCGGGAAGAATGTTATTGGCTTATGGCTTCCTTCGCAAAGTATTCGAAATTTTTGAGATTTATCGTACCCCTATTGATATGATAACTACCTCAGAAGTTGCTGTGGCTGTTACGATTGATAATCAAAAATTCTTACCTGAAATAGTCGATGATTTGAAACAATACGGAACCATCACCATCGAAACGGACTTATCCATCATATGTGTAGTTGGAGATTTACAATATAATAATATCGGTTTTGAGGCCAAAATTGTAAATGCCATTAAAGAAATTCCTGTCAAAATGATATCCTACGGCGGAAGTAATTACAACATTTCTTTTCTTGTGGAATCAAAGCATAAGCTCCAAGCATTAAATGCATTAAGTTCAAATTTATTTGTATAAGATGATGATAAAAGGAAGTTTTCCAGTAGATGTTTTTAGAGAGATGGAAACACCTTTCTATTTTTATGACACTGAACTTTTGCAAACTACCCTGTCGCAATTGATGGTTGAAGCCAATAAGTATAATTACTTTATCCACTATGCGGTGAAAGCAAATGACAATCCGAGAATATTAGCAATGATTCAACAACATGAGTTAGGAGCTGATTGTGTAAGTGGAGGAGAAATTAAAAAATGCTTGGATGTTGGATTCAATCCTGAGCACATTGTGTTTGCCGGAGTAGGGAAAAATGACCGTGAAATCGAGTTAGGTTTAATAGCAGGGATTTTTTGTTTTAATGTAGAATCCGAACAAGAAATAGAAGTCATCAATCAACTTGCAGAAAAACACCATAAAATTGCACATATAGCTCTACGTATCAATCCTGAAATAAATCCAAATACACATCATTACATAACAACCGGACTTGCTGAAAATAAATTTGGGATTAATCTATCCCAATTAGAGGCTATATTGAACTATGTGAAAACCTTGTCTCATGTCCGTTTAATTGGTTTACACTTCCACATTGGTTCCCAAATTACGGATATAATCTCTTTTAAAGGATTATGTGTTCGCATAAACGAAGTTCAAAAAAAAATGCTTCAAAAGAATATTCAGGTAGATCATATAAATGTAGGAGGGGGATTAGGAATTGATTATCATCACCCCAATCATTATTCCATTCCTGATTTTGCAGCCTATTTTTCGGTATTCTATCGGCATTTACAACTATACACCGGTCAGCGCTTACATTTTGAATTAGGGCGTTCCATTGTGGGTCAATGTGGGTCTTTAATTACAAAGACTTTATTTGTTAAAAAAGGAGACACTAAGCAGTTTGTAATTGTTGATGCGGGCTTTACCGATCTTTTACGTCCTGCTTTGTATCAAGCTTATCACCGCATAGAAAACATTAGTTCAGATTTAGAAGTTGATTTTTACGATGTGGTAGGGCCTGTTTGTGAAAGTTCAGATTGTTTCGGTAAATATATTGAATTAAACAAAACCCAAAGAGGCGATTTAATTGCCATTCGTTCAGCCGGTGCCTACGGAGAAGTCATGGCTTCTCAATATAACAGTCGCCGTTTACCCTATGCTTTTTTTTCAGACGAAATATCAAAAAATACAAATGATTAAATAATTTTCTTGAGCGATTTCACCAATATTTGGTCTAATTCTTCCGCTACTTTTTCAGGTGAACCTACGCCGCTTACTCGCACGAGTTTATTTTGGCTTTTGAAATATTTAATAACCGGATTGATTTTGTTTTCAAACTCTTCCATTCTTCCGATGATTAAATCTGTGGTTAAATCATAGGGTCGGGCATCGGAAGTTTGTGCACGTCTGGAAAGCCGTTTAAAACAATTCAACATAGGAACATCTAAATATACAACCAAAGAAATGGAATTATTCATTCTGCGTAGCATGCCTTCCAAAATATAGGTTTGTATTAAGGTACGTGGAAAGCCTTTGAAAATATATCCTCGGTGTTCGTTGTATTTGGCCATTTCTTCTTCTACTAAACGGATAATCAATTCATCGGGCACACTAATCCCGTTAGCATACAGCGATTTTACGTTTTTGCCGATTTCACTCCCTTTGTTGATTTCGGATAATAGCAATTCGCCGGTCGAAAGGTAATGAAAATTATGTTTTTTAGCGAAAATCTCTCCTTGTGTTCCTTTTCCTGAGCCGGGTCGTCCGATTAAGACTACGTTGTACGAAGATTTCTTTACAACGCCATCAATAACATTTTCCACCCTTTCGAATATCTGATCTGTGCTTCCGGTTCCATCAATAGGGATGAACATATCGCGGGTTTTGTAAAAATCAATAACCGCCATGGTTTTGTTTTCATATTCGCGAAAACGTTCTTGAATAACGATTTCATTATCATCGCTACGTCCTTCAATTTTTGCTCTGTTTAATAAACGACGTGTAAGTTCTTGTTTAGGTACATCCAGGGCAATGACTGCATTTAAAGAGGAGTTGATTTTCAGTAACAATCCTTCCAATATATAAGCTTGTACCAAAGTTCGGGGGAATCCGTCGAATAAAAAGCCATTGGCATCTTTATTTTGCGTTAATTTTGCTTCCAATAATTCAACGACTAATTCATCGGGGACTAATTGTCCCTTATCGATTAAAGCTTTTGCTTCTATACCTTGAGGCGTTTTGTTGACAATATGACAACGTAATATATCACCCGTAGAAATATATTCTAAATTATATTTTTTAAGCAACATTTTTGATTGTGTTCCCTTACCCGAACCGGGAGGACCGAATAAAATGATATTGAGCATACTATTTTGTTTTTAATGGTAAACAACAAATTTTGAAATAGAAATTTGCTGTGTTTCTTTATAAAATGCTTTGATGGTATAGAATCCGGTTTGATACGTAGAAACATTTATGCTTGCTGCACCATCTCCGCGGTAAACTTTTTGACCGTTAATGGCGTATATTTCAATAATAACGTCTTGCTTGTTAATGTGCTCCGGAAGAGAAATATTTAATAGATTATTGGCCGGATTAGGATATACTTCCAATGCAAAAGAGGATTTATCGGAAGTAGAAATATGTACAGGAGTCAAGGCTCTGCCTACATAAGGACGTAGCATAGGGGTTCCGGATAAAAAACTGTTTTCCCAATAATTTCCTGTTTTATAAAAAACATGTTGGCTATTATTGTGATTTTGGTCAAAGCCGATGTTTAAGTAATTTTTAGTATTAATTTGATAGCCTACATAAAATTTTCCCGATAGCGGAACCGCTTTGGAAAGGTAAAAGTGTTGAAATCCGTATAAGTTGATATTGTACTCCGGTTGAACGGTTTCGCTATGAATAACTCTACCCGGCCATCCGCTGCTGTCAGCCCAAACCGTTAGTGTAAATTCAAACATATTGGCATCGTCTAATACATGATTCAAATACATGCCTACAGCCCTAAGTGTATCGGCATTTTTCAAAGAGAATCTCAAGGCCATAGCCGTTCTATCGGAAAACACATTAATGACCGTATAGCCGGATTCGGGAGTTCCATCGTCGTATGCATAATAATTTGAAAAGCTTTGAGTAAATCGAACGGTATCGTTCTTAGGGTTTTTGTCGCCACTTCCGGCTTCTTTAAATATATGAGTAATGATAAATTCGGCTTTGCTATGCGTATCTGTAGGAAATTGCACCGTAACAGGAGGGAAAGTATGTGCCGGATAGTTTTGGAAGCCGGAGGATAAGACCGGCGAAATATTATAGGAGCCTCCGTCATAATTATTTATTTGATTTCCTGTTGTATCGCTTATGTAATATACATAGGCTGTGTTTTTTACTACAGCTGATAAATTGCTAAGTTTAACAGCCATGTTTTGTTTCACTTCTCCACTTTGATTGTTTTTAAATTGTGACCATGGCATGGCTTGGTAATGGGCTAAAATACTACCCGGATTTACTGAAAAAGCCACATCGTCGACTATCGTATCAGCAAAGTTACGCGCCCTGTCTAAACGAATATAATCAATGTTCCAATAATCGACATTACTTGCCCAGGTGGGATTGTTTTCGCTATATTCGAGCGAGGCATAATTACGGAATCGAAATTGGAAACCTTTATTGAAATAAACGGAATCCGTAATGGGAATCATAACTCCTTGAAATAACATATCGTTAGTATCGCGACCCAGAGAGTCGGCTAAGGATTGCAAGCTCATACCGGGAGTTGACCATACTCTTTTCCAAATAGTTTCCATCATCATAACAGAATCGCATGGGAAAGAGAGGGTGTCGCCTGTTTCATATTCTTGTGTTGCAATAATAAATAAAGAGGGATCGCATGGGCTGTAAAGGGTATCGCCAATAGTATAATTATCAAACAACAGAAAATCTTTGTAGCTATAATAGGCTAAAATGGTATCACCGCTATAATACCCGAATTCAAGAATTAGCGAATCGGACGACTCCGGAGCATCCCCTAGTTTAGCCCAAGGAAAGCCTATGCCACCGCCAGGTTGGAAATAAAAACTGAAATATATCGAATCAGCGACAGTTAATGCTTTGGGAAAAGGGTAGAAGATAGAATCTAAACGTATAGGTCTTGATGTTAAACTATCAGCCGGAAATGCTTCTTTTTGTGCATGTGGATAAATCTTTCCCTGCTTGTCGACGGCATCTAAGGTAGCAACTCCTACACTTGGAGGATTAAAAGCAAAGCTTTGGTTGACGTAAGCTTGTATGTCTATCCATAAAGCTGTATCAGGATAGGTGGTGTAATTTGAAAAATCTTCGATAAAAGGAAGGCTGATAGCCTTATGTTCAATAAATCTACTAATGGTCTTTTGATGCAATGCATCCGTATTTTCATAGATTTGCCTGATAGTTTCATTGGCATGCAATCCGGTTAATACTTCCTGCGCTTGCAAACTGTTTATCGCAAATAGTAAAATACAGCTATATTTAATGCATTTCTTCATCACATAAAATTTACACAATTAAACGTTTTTATTGAAAAACTATTGTGTAAATAGTGAATTATCGATAGGTGTTTTCAGATTTTATTCAAAACGGAAACGGAGGCCAATAGAAGCTCCGTACCATTGAAATAAAGCCTTATTTTGAAATCGTACAATAAGTTCCGGACGGTAATCAAAAAACAAAGATATGGGTGAATCAAATTGATGTTCAATTCCGACTAACAATAATACTTTCCCTTCGACTATATTCGAAAATTGATTAATTTGTGCTTTCAATGAACTAATATCTAATACTTCTAATCCAGCACCAAGACCACCATATACAAACCAAGCGCCTGTGAAGTTGTAGGCATAGAGATAGTGTGAACTTAGGCTAAAGGAAGTGGTAAAGGCACTGTCCTTTTGTTTGTCAAAACCTAAGCCGGCATTTAAATCTATTCTTTCTCCATCACTAAATCCAATTTGATATGAAAGTTCATTATTGCCACCTATTCGTAATCCCAGGTTTGTTTCTAATTGTGCTTGCGCGTTGAATAAGAAAACAATGATTGAAAAGCTAAATAAAATAAATTTTTTCATGTGTAATATTTTTTAATGTATTAAATAGTTAATAAACCGATTCCTATTCTAATTCCAAACCAATATGCATTGAGTAATCTTGTTTTCCCATAGGCTATTTGTTCATATCCTTCAATGTCAGGAGGCTTGTTAAATCTATCGTCTCTTAGGCATGCTTCATAGCCGCCTAAGGTAGTACCCAAGGAGAATCCTGTTGAAAATTTCAATCGATCGAAAAAGAGAAAATCATAACCGTATTCAAGCTTAAGCCCAAAAAGAATATCTTTTTGAGGAATTTGTGAAAATCTAATATCTTCATCGTATCCTAAGGAAATCATTGAGTCAGTTAAATTATCCTTAAATAGATATTGATTATAAAACATATCAACCGTAAATTTCAAATAATGTCCTAAAGGAGCATATGTTTTTCCAAGATATTGTTTGTAAAATAAGTGGCATCCATTTGATTTAATTTGATATAGAAAATATGATTTAAAAAAGGGGTCTTCTTCTAATGATATAATAATCTGGTTTGTTTCATATTCTGTTTCATAGTATGAAGTAAAGAAATTATATCCTATTCCTACTGTTCCTTTTTCCCATACAATAGCCTCAATGGAAGGAGTAAAGAAAAAATTAAAAGCAAAATAATCAAATCTATCATTTATAGTTTTTTTATTAAAAGTAGGTTTTACAAAAGCGGGCGAAAAACTTGCTTCTGCATTAATGATAAAATGCCTCCCCATATAGCCTGTGTTTTGAGCAAAACTAGTGGTAATGATTGAGGTTAACAATAAGATAATGTATTTTTTCATTTTTTATTTGTTTTAAGTTTTGCGTACATATTATATAGAAATTGATTAACAAATGCATTCACGTTTGTGCCTTCAACCATAATTCTGTTGTTGAGAATAATATCTCCATTTTCAATGTCCACTACAATAAAATTCACATCAATTTCTTTGCGTGGCAAGGCAATACGGGCTATCATTGCTGGACTTGTTACAGGACAAAGTATGGCAGGAAGAAGAAAATATTTTTTTCCTTTGGTGAAGAAATCAGCATTAGATTTACTTACTACAATAAAATTGATGGCATCGCAGCCGGTTTCTCGTGCAATCTCTTGAATACTGGTCGATTGGTAGTGAATCATATCAATTCCATTCGCAGAAACATAATTTTGAATCCAGGATTGGATTTTTGCATGTTGATTGTAGTCGACCGTATTGAATTGTTTAATATTATCCACTGTATATGCGTATGATTGCAATTCAAGTTTTTTTAGTGATGTCTGAATGGTTTTGCTTAATCGTTGACTTTGTTTTTCGGAATTGGCATATTTTTTTAATTTGGCTTTGGCTCTTCTTTTGTTATGTACAAGATAGTAATACGGTTTTACAATCAATAATTTATGCACATCGATGCGGGAATCATTTTGCACTAAAGCATGGATTTCCTTATCTTCGTATGTTTTAATGGCTATATTCCACAGAGTCATAAAATCTTCATCCTTTCGAAAATCAACCAACATATAATTTGCCGTTTTAAATTTTGCTGAAGGTTTTACTTTGTTTGCGGATTGTTGTTTAATACGCTCATACTTATTCGTACGGACCATCGTATCGTTTGATGCGGTTTCTTCAATTGTGGAATCTAAAACGCTACCCATGGGATAATCACTAAAATCAGTATATCCCATATTGTTATTAATGTTGATTTCAGCCATCAAGTCTTTCACTATATTTTCTAAATATGTATTTTCAGGATATTTTTGATAGGCATTCCAGGCAAAACGCAATGCTAAGATTAAGACCTCCTTCTTAGATATTTTGGAAAAAAAATAACTGACTTGTTGTATTTCTCCTTCTACATTCTTATAGTTATGAATGGCTTTGCTTAAATGTCCGTAGCTTTTAAATTTGGCAATACCATATATAGATGCCACTTTGGCTAATTGAAGAAAAACTTCATCGGGATATATTTGTTCAAGAATGTATGCATTATATAGAGCTTCTTCGTAGTTGTGTTGAATGAGGAATAGATTAATACATTCGAAACGAGCTTGAGTGCGGATATCATAAAACAAGGATTCATCCTGGACGAATTTTTTTCTTCCTGCATCCGATACCCCCTCCATAAGGGATAGAATATTTTCTCTTCTTTTTTGGATGTTTGGATGAGTGGATAGTGTATCAATATAGTCCTCCCGGGAGCGGATGGGAGTTACAGCCGTAAGAAAGTAATCATCGGGAAATTGATAAAAATCTGTTTCGAAATAAGAACGAGGCAATGGAATTTCATCGAAAGGAAGTTGAGAATATTGCAAAACATCAAACACTCCGTTGAGTGCTTCAAGATTGTAAGCTGTGTTTTTATAATAACGATCGAATCCTATTCTATCTGCTTCCATTTCATGTTCTCGCGAACGATTATGATATTGTAAGTAATAGTTTTTATAATCTTTTTGGTTTAAGGCTTCTTCGTAAGTGTTTAATTGATAAATATGGTGTTCAACATAATGCACAATTTCATGTGCCATGATAAATGCTAACTCACTTTCATTGGACAATTGAGCAAGTAAGCCCATATTAATTAAAATAATCCCATTTTCCGTTGCTGATGCATTGACAACAGGTGATTTTAATATATAAAAACGCAATTCTTTTCGCAATGAGGGATAATCCTTCAATATTTCATCGGCTACGGTATTGATGTATTGATTTAATGGATTACCGTAGAGTATGTTCCCTTGTAGAAACATTTCTTTAAGAAATAAATTAAAATCTGCTGCAGTAGGATTTTTTTGCATGAAATCTTTAAAATCGGAAGGAATTTCTCCTTCCGATCTTAAGACTTTGTAGTTTGATGCGAGGGATTGGGCATTAATAGAATATAATGAAAACAAACAACTTATTAATAAGGGGATGATATATTTATTCATGGTGTAATAAATAGAATGAATAAATATTATTTAATGGTAATGCTTATCTTGTCAATGGAAACTGTTTTTCCAAGATTGGCCACAATCAATCCGTTATCTTCGTTGAACAAAAAAGTATGCATGGATTTTTTAAAGAGTTTTCCGTCCATAATAATTTGGTTGCTAAGATTACTTCCGTCAATTTTTACTAATCTGACGATATTTTTCTTTTTACTGCGGACAGGATTGATAAGAGGGGTTGTTTTTTTAGTTGAATTAATATTGCTATTATGATCGTTGAAAAGTAAACATAATGCACCGTCTTTTTCGAAAGCATAGTAGGAGAGGCATATCTGACGAAAATCAGCGATATAGATAAAGGAATTAAAGTTTTGATTCTTTTTTATGATTTCATGATTTTCAATGTTTCCGTTATTATCGATGGAAGTATAAACGATATTTTTGGCAAAGCTCTTGTATGAACTTCCACTTTGTGAACGATAAACGATTGTCATCAATTGTTCTCCTAAAACATAGATTTGTCCATTGGATAATTCAAAAATTTGGTCTAAATTCAACGAAGAAACATCATTTTTACTAAAATAATTTGGAAATTCACGCTGTGTAAAGGTAGAGATATATTGTTCCTTTGTATTATACATCAAGGAAAAAGTGCCTTTTAATAAATCGTCTTTTTTTTCAGAATAATAGCCTCCAATAAACACATTACCGTTTTTCAGTAATTTAATTTCAGCAGATGAAATATACCCAATGTTTTGATTACTTTCCACTTGTTTAAAATCATTTTCTTTGATTTCTAACAGATATATCTTTTCATCATATATTTTTTTCTTTTCACCGGAATAAGCAGGAGTGCTGATGTACACTACTCCTTCGTCGGTAATGGCAACATCGCTTATATTAAATGTTTTGTTTGAAAAGTCAGGAGAAACCATATTTTCCCATACTTTTTGTCCTTCGGCATCAAACACCATGACATTCATCCCTTGAAAATTACTTTTTTTATCTGCAGTTAATGCTACGAAACAAAAATGAGTTTGATTGGGTGAAACCGAAACCTTAGAATAACAATTGTCTTTTTTATGGCAAATAAAACTAGCCAATAGTTCCGGATTCCAGGTCATTCTATTTTTATCACACACATTAATATAACAATTAACGGTTTCATCATCATTACTACCATAGATGCTGACAATTTTGTCGGTAGTTTGATAACAGCCTTGCCAATAGTGGTTTTTGGGAACTTTAACAGTTGGTGAAGTCTTTACCTTGCCATTTTTGTCGATAGTGTAAAGTAAAAATTCATCAAAATTATTACGAAAAACATATTGATTTTCGTCATCTATTGACGGATTTTTGTCTAAAGGATACAACTTAAAATTGTAAAACGTTAAGGATTTGGAAATGGATGGGTTCAGTGTTCTAACAGTTTGAGAACTTAAAGTAAAAACACAGAAGATAAAGGATAAAAGAACATAAATCTTTCTCATTTTAATAGATTTTATATTTTATATATTGATTATTTAAAACGCAAAAGTAGTAAAAAAAACATATCTTTTCTATTATTACAAAAAAAAAGAGGATTTTTTAAAAATCCTCTTTTAAAAAGCGTGATATACTTAATCAATGGCGGTAAAATTATCTTTTCCTACTCCACAGAGGGGGCATACCCAGTCATCGGGCAAATCTTCAAAAGCAGTTCCCGGTTTAATACCTGAATCTTCATCACCTATTGCCGGATCATATACGTATCCGCATACATCGCATTCATATTTTTTTAATGTTGACATGTTTTTTGTTTTTAAATTAATATTAATTGAATTATCTATATAAGTTGGGGCGTTTTTTGGAGATTTGCCCTTCATTACTTTGCGGTAATATTCATAAGTCATTGCTTGTAAATTGTCGTTTAGAAAGTTTGCTTCAACAACTTCTCCTATAAATATGTAATGACTGCCGACTTCGACAGTTTGGCTCAGTTTACATTCAAAATAACTAATGGTATGATCTAAATAAATGGGGACATTGCAAGATCCATATTTTAAAGTACAAGCTGCCAGTTTTTGTTTGTTGTCTTTTCCACTTTGATAGCCAAACGTCCGAATCACCGATGCCGGTGTTTCTTGCGATAATAAGGAAATGGAAAATGATTTGTTTTCAAGAATCATATTTGCGGTAAAATTATCTTTGCTACAACATACTCCCATGCGTGGAGGCGTGGCCGTAATTTGAAAAACTACATTTGATAAAAAGCCATTGCCGAATGTTTTGTTGCCGGAACAAACGACAAACATTCCATAGGGTATACTTAATAAGGCATCCAAGTTTATCATTGTGTTAATTTAATTTTATAACGTTTTCTATCTATAATTGTTCACAAGTTTCATTCATGTTGCTAAAATACCTTTTTTATTATAATTCATTAGGATTGTTATATTTTAAGAAACATAAATAATTTAATTTATACAGATTGAATAAAAATAAATTAGGAAATCGACTGTTGAAATTCCATAACATGAATTTTTTAAATAAAAAATAATTTAAATAAAAAAACCGACATAGTTTCCATTTTTCAATGATAGCATATACTTTTAATAAACGAATATCTTTGATAAGCAGATCATGGTCAGGGTATTTTTCGTATAATATCTTTAAGTTTTCGACCCCTTGTCGTGTTTTTTCCAAATATACTTTGTTTTCGTCAATTCCTGTATGATAAAGCGGATTATCAATATGTTGAATGATGCAATTTCTTTTTCTAAGTTCAAACCCGAACAAAGTATCTTCGTGTCCGTAGTTTCTCAACAACTCATTAAAGCGTATAGACCAGAAAAGATCTTTTGCAATTAAGAAATTAAAGGTCGAAAATTTAGTATTAGGTTTTTTATTTCTTTCTTGCGCTGATTTTGTTTCGAAGTGAGTCCCATAAACCCATCTTAGTCGATGATTTCGTTTGGGTGGAATTGGTTTATAGGCAGTTCCACCACACACAACCACACATTCTCCTTGACAATAGGGGATATATCTTCTAATAAAATCATCGTCCACAGGTTCTGAATCACAATCTAAAAACAAAAGATATTCATATTGTGCTTGTCCGGCAAGGAAATTTCTGGCAATAGATCTACCGGCTTTTGTCGGTAATTCGATGAGTTTTGTATGTGCTAACTCTTTTAATATTAAATTATCTTCTCGAGATTGTGTGTTATCGGAAGCATCATCTAATAAAAGTATTTCGAATGTGATGTGTAATGCACTTGCTTGTTTGTGTAAGCTTCGTACTAAATGTACAGCATTATAATTATAAATGGGAATTAAAATGGATAGCATGATTATTCAAAAACTTTACCTTGTTCAATTTGTAATACGCGTGATGGAATTTGATTAATAATGGAATAATTATGTGTAGCAATCATGACAGCAGTCCCTTTTTTACTGATTTCGTGAAATAATTTAAAGATTTCGAACGAAGTTTCAGGATCAAGATTTCCGGTTGGTTCGTCAGCTAAGATAATTTCAGGGTTATTAACCAATGCTCGTGCAATGCACACCCTTTGTTGTTCGCCTCCGGATAATTGATGTGGCATTTTATGTCCTTTTGTTCTTAATCCTACTAAAGTTAAAAGTTCTTCAATGCGTTCATCTATTTTCACGCTGTCTTTCCATCCGGTAACTTTGGCAACAAATTTCATGTTTTCATATACGCTTCGATCGTATAATAATTGAAAATCTTGAAATACAATGCCTAATTTTCGTCTCAAACGAAGGATATTTTTAGGTTTAATTTTAAAAAGCGAATATCCGGCTACTTCAACTTCTCCTTTAAGCAAGGGAACTTCTCCGTATAATAATTTCAAAAGATTGCTTTTCCCTGAACCGGTTTTGCCAATTACATATACGATTTCTCCTTTATGGATAGCAAAACTAATATCAGAAAGTATCAGTATTTTTTTTTGATATATATCTACATTCTTAAGAGAAATAATCGGACTTTCACTTTGAGATATACGGTCAGCTTCTTTGTTCTTCGTGGAGTCTTTTGCTTCACTTTCTGGAAGTTTATGTTCGGTATGATTTTCTGTTTTGTTTTTCTTTTCAAGAACGGGTTCAATTTCGATATTTATCATAGCGGTCATGATTTTTGTTGCTTGCAAAAATACATTATTTTTTTTATAAAAAATGCCTATAATCTCATTTTGTGCAATGCAATAAACTACTGATATCTTTCCATTTAATTTGCACACGACATAATTCTTGTTTCGGTGTTGACCTAAAGATTGAAGAAATAAAACGTAAGTTTTCTTTTTCTTCGCGTTGAATAGCGTATGAAGTGTCGGCTTGGGCTTGCGACATGAAATGGATGTTGCACGATACAATCCGATGTGTTTGTAAGAATTCAAAACCGTATTCATCTAATATCCAATTTAGATAACGCGTATTATTTACATGTTTATTCATATCAATGTCGGAAAATAATACCGAATGATAATTTTTAGGTTCATATAATTCCAGGTGTGGTATTTTTGAAATACGTTTTTGTAATACTATTTCATCGTGGAGTATAGCAGGTGTACGTTCGATATCAATTTTTTGTGGCTTAAAATCATCTTTATCTAAAATTACCCAGGATGAAGTGGCTTTCAAAATACAATTGTTGTTAGCATCAAAACCAACAAATTCACGGGGATAACTTATCAATTCCATAGGACGCCCCCAGGTTTTTAATCGTAAACTTTCGTTCCAACAAGGCATGCGTTCAATTTCTATATAAAGTCGAACCAATGCCCAAAACATATTTTTACTTTGCAAAAAATGCCAACCTACATCATTGTTATTTGAATGTGCCCAGGCGACTTCTTGCATAAAACTCATTAAGTTTGGAAGTGTGAGGTATTGATTCACATCAACCATATAAGAATAAATCGGAAAAATTTGCTCGTAAGTGTTTCGTGCTTGCATGTTTATATGTTTTTTACATTCATAAAAAAAGCTTTACAAAAATACTTAATTTTAGGATTCATAGGAGGAAAATTTGATATGCTTAAATATGAAAGATTTACTTGGTGCTTTTTATATTGAGAAAGAAAAATACTTTCGTAGAAAACGCATTGAAATTACTGTTAATGATAGATTACGTCCATAAATAGCAAGAAAAATTGTATTTTTGCAAACTAAAAGTTTATTCGGACTTTATATTTGTATTCTAATTAATCAATTATATATTAATATTATATTTTATGCGACGTTTATTTTGCTTTTTCATTAGTATCAGTTTTATTTTGTCAATTTTTTCACAGAACAAGATTTTTAATTTAGAAGATGTTTTTAAGTCACGTAAATTATATGCTGACAATCTAAGTCAATTACAGTGGTTGCCAGATAGCTATGATTATGTATATGTAAAAGATTCCTTTTTACTAAAAACTAATGTGGATCAAACAGCCGTCGATACGTTTGTTAGCATAAGTCAAATCAATGATGCGTTAAAGGCTATTGATATGCCGATATTACGTTCGTTTCCATACATACTGCATTGGACTTCCCATCGAGGATTTTATTTTTATTGGCAAAATCAATACCTACATTATTCAATGGATAGTAAAAGCATCGACCGAAAAATTATCCTTGATAAAGATGCCGAAAACATACAAGTTGACTTTGATCATGCTCAGGTTGCATATACCATTAAAAATGATTTATATATAGTTAGTGAACAGTTTGCCCCCTTACGAGTAAATCAAGAAACTCCCGAGGAGGTGAAATTCGGGCATATCGTACATCGCAATGAATTTGGAATAGAACAAGGGTCTTTTTGGTCGCCCAAAGGGAATTATTTAGCTTTTTATCGAATGGATGAAAGCATGGTAAGCGATTACCCTTTAGTAGATATTTCAAGCCGTATTGCCGAATTGAAAAAAGAAAAATACCCCATGGCCGGTGAAACCAGTCATGGGGTAAGTCTTGGTGTTTATGATGTAAAAAATAAAAAAATCGTATATATGCAAACCGGAGAACCTAAAGATCAATATCTTTGTTGCGTTACATGGAGTCCGGATGAAAACTATATCTATATTTGTCTGCTCAATCGGGCACAAAATCATATGAAATGCAATCAATACGATGCACAAACAGGTGCTTTTATGAAGACTTTGTTTGAAGAAAGTAATTCTCGATATGTGGAACCCTGTCATCCTTTATTTTTTCTCCCTGACAATTCCAATCAATTTGTGTGGTTAAGTCGACGTGACGGATGGAATCATATGTATTTATACGATATCTCCGGTAAATTAATGAAGCAATTAACTCGGGGAACTTGGGAAGTGAAAGACATTGTCGGTTTTGATAAATCGGGAAAGACAATGTTTTTCTATGCGAATAAGGATGAAATAACGGGAAATCATTTTTATAGTTTACAAATTAAAAATCAAAAGATAACACGTATTACACAAGAATTAGGAGTTCATAAAGTAAGCGCCGGTTACGATGGAAAGTATTTTTTGGATGCTTACAATAGCCTACAGATTGCTAATGAGATAAAAATTAAAGATAAATATGGTAAAGAAAAAGCCTTATTACTTCCTAATAAGAATCATTTGAATGAATATGCTTTGCCTCAAACAAGCATCTTTACAATACAAAACAAAAATAAGGATGATTTATATTGTCGTATGATTTTACCTTCCGCTTTTGATTCCACCAAAACATATCCGGTATTTATATATGTATATGGAGGCCCGCATTCTCAAATGGTAACCAATTCATGGTTATCGGGAGGATGGTTTTTGCATTATATGGCACAAAAAGGCTATATTGTTTTCACTTTGGATAATCGTGGCACCAATTATCGCGGATTTGAGTTCGAGAGTTGCATTCATCGTCGTTTGGGTGATCTAGAAGTAGAAGACCAAATGTGTGGAGTTACTTATTTAAAATCCTTAGATTTTGTGGATACCAATCGTCTTTCAATAGATGGATGGAGTTATGGCGGTTTTATGACGATGTCGATGTTTTTAAGACATCCCGGAGTGTTTAATCGTGCCAGTTGCGGAGGTCCGGTAATCGATTGGAAATATTATGAAGTCATGTATGGGGAACGTTATATGGATACACCCCAAGAAAATCCCGACGGCTATAAAAAAGCTTCCTTGTTAAATTATGTTGATAGTCTGGAAGGAAAATTGTTGATATTTCATGGAGCACTCGACCCTACCGTTGTTTGGCAAAACACCCTTCAATTTATTGATAAAAGTATCAAAGCTCAAAAACAAGTGGATTACTTTATTTATCCTACTCATGGTCATAATGTAGGAGGATTTGATCGTGTGCATTTATGGAAAAAGATAGAAAATTTCCATGCTTACTAAACTGAAATATTTTGCTGATTTGCTTTAGGTAAAAGGATAGAGAAAGTAGACCCGATATTAGGGGCTGATTCTAAGGAAATACTACCGTTCCAATCGGTAATTATATTTTTAACCATAACTAATCCTAATCCCATTCCGCTTGTTTTTGTCGAAAAATGAGCGGTAAAGGCTAAATTTTTAGTGCTTGCATCCATACCGATTCCAAAGTCTTGAACTAATATTTGCCACATTTGTTGCCCATAATCAGTCAATTCAATGATGATTTTTTGTTTTTCGTTGGGTTTTGATGCTTGGATGGCATTTCGTATTAAATTATTTAGTGCTCGAATCAATTGTGTTTTATTAATAAATACAAAGGCATGCTTGGATGTGACTTTATTAACAAAAGAAATTTCATAGTTATTTTGATTGACATGGAGCGTTAGTAAGTTTTCAATAATTTGAGTCAAGTTTTCTTGTGTTCCTTCTCCATGATGCATTTTTGCGTAGGAAGAGAAAGAGGAGCTTATGTCATTTAAAATATCAATTTGCTCCAACAGCATACCGGTATATGCTTTGAGTTTGTCAATATTTATTTTTCCGTCCATGATTTCCTTTTGCAGCTGTTGTGTGCTTATTTTCATCGGAGTTAATGGATTTTTTATTTCGTGAGCCACTTGTTTGGCCATGTTTTTCCAGGTTGATTCCCGTTCTGAATGAGCCAGTAGCTCGGCACTTAATTCCAATTCGTCGATTAATCGGTTGTATTCTTCTATCAATGCTCCGATTTCATCGTCTCGCTTCCATTCAATTTTTTCATTGATAGATTTTAATTTAATTTTAGCTAAACGTTTTGATATTTCTGTCAAAGAAGCAGATATGTATTGAGTAACCAAACTTCCAATACCTAACGCTATTAAAATAAATAATCCATATAAACTTAAGAAAGTAGAAAAGAAAGATGTTAACTGATAATCCATACGATTTTGCCGTGTTACTGTCGAATAGGATAGATAGGCTATAATTTCGCCGACTTGATCTCTCATGGGTTTGTATAAAATAACATATTTATTGTTACCGATGATAGCCTCATGCATAAACAACGAGTTTTTCTCTTCGCCTATGGCTTGTAATGCTTGGGGCTCTATCCGCATAAATCTACTTTGTAGATAAGTGGCTTTGTTTTTATGAATATTGATGCGTTCACCTTTAAGATTAAATATATTGATGTCATTTATATAATCATATTGCAAATGGGCTATATTGGCTATATTTAGATTTTCAATACAAATCGAGGTATCTTCCAATGCAGATAATATGACCTGATCCACAGTATTAATTCGATTAATGGATTGGTTAGTTAATTGTGTTTTATTCGTGGCAATGGTATAGCGAGCAAATAATATTCCTCCTACAATGGAAGAACCTAATAATAAATAAACGGTCATCCGTTGAATTTGCCCTTTAAAACTAATGTATACCCGTTTTTTTCCAAAAAAGAATAACATCATATTAGGAAATATGCTATAAAATAAAAATATAAGTAATATAAAAGATACCGATGACAGCTGTTTGAATAATGAATCTTTATACGTTGACATTAATAAAACTTTATCGGGGGAGTCTAAATACATGGTATGGTTGTATCCATCGGCAAAAAACACTAATCCATTAAAAAGAGTATCTAAATTGTATTCACTTAGAAAAAGCTTATAAGGAGCAGTGGATTCTTTGTATGATTTTAGGGTGTCGTTGATATATTCGGCATACGACAATTGCGCAATTTCAGATTCTATACGATGGGTTGTTTTATTGATATGGGGTCGGGTATAATCCGATAAGGATTCCATTTCTATAAACAATATGGCGGTATCAATCGTTTGTTGTTTGTAATAAGGTATAGGGATATGAATCATATAGTTTGACTTGCCCATTCCTGCTTGAAAAAAAGCTATGTTTTTGTCGTTTGAGAATTTATCTGCTTGATTAAATAATTTCTTTTTAGTTTCATATATGATTTTATCGTTAGGTGTAGATAATATACTTAAAGATATATTCTTTCGATAAGAATCGATGTATTTGATCAAATATTGATTGTGAATGTAATTTATGATACTGTCTTTTGAAATGCTATCATTACGCAGGTAATAATATACTTTATTATCTTTTCGAATATTATCTTCCATCTCACATAAGTCGAATAGCATCAAGGGATCTTCTGTTAACAGAAGATTTTGTGCAAAATCATCTTTGTGACGTTCTACTTTTTTATTATTGGCATTTTCAGTAATAAAAAATACCGTAAAACTAAATAATGCAAAAGCAAGGGTATGGGTTAAAACGCTGGAAAAATGTTTGGGATATATAATATGTAAGGCGATAAATATAACAAACAAAAGAAATATAATTAGATAAATATAATAATTAGGCCGAACAGCATAATTGTAAAAATAAAATAGAGTAGTAATTATGATAAAAAATAAAACGATAATGCTAAGGATGAAAATAAATGAACGAAGCGATCCCAGTAGTTTATAACTTTCCTCCAATAATTTTCGAAAAACAAATAATAAAGCACAATACAAGGAACAAATAGAAGCAATAATAATTATACTCAATCCATTATAATTATAAAGCAAAATAGGGGTTATGGTTATAGTTGAATCATTGGCAATACTGTGTTGAATAATAAACACTAAAATATAAAAAATAAATGCTATTATAATGAGTAAACATGCCAGAAAATAGTTGAACCGGCTGTTTTTTATGTTTTTGAGTTGAGTAGTAAAGCATTGGTTGAGTAGTAAAGCAATGATTAATATGGCATAAGATTGAATAAACAAAATGCCTAAAGAAGAATAAAAAGAAGCATAGTATAAAGAACTGAATAAATTGGAATGATATAAAGAAGCAGGGATGTTAAGAAAATTAGTAATTATGGCTATAATAAAACATAATACAATCCAAATCAAGTTTTTGTTTTCTACAAAAAGAGGTATACTCATCATCAGCCAGAATATGCCTAATACAAACAACGAAAAAGCAAAAATCCATGCAATGAGTTCTATAAAAGCAATGTTATCGGGAACAACTATATCGTCGGGGAAGATTATTGAAAAGGCAATGGACCCTTTATTATTGAAAATATTATATTTTCCTTCATCTACACTGACATCAATTTGCTGAGAAGAACTGTTAGGCGTAAAATTATGTAAGGATAAAAAACTTCGGTCATCGTTTTTCCATTTCTTTATCATATAAAAACCCATTATACATAATGAGTCATCTTCAGCTTTAATATGATACACATAATCCCTTTCTAATGAAAATGTATTCTGACTTATAGGTTTTTGTGTTAATATGTTGGGGAGATTGATTTGATTGGATGACCATGCTTTTAGTACACTATCTTGATAAATATAAAAGATAAATTCATTTTCATGAATTTTATGCTTTTGGCAGAATAGGAGTAAATCGCTAATATTATCTATGCCCTGTTTGTTAATGGAATCTACGTAGTTTTGTAGTAGATTTTCTTTTTGTAGAAACTTTTTTTGTAGATAAACGCAAGCTTTTTCGGGTTTTGTTTTTGTTATGTTATTATGTGTTATGTAAATACATAAAACGAACGCCAAAAAAGCTGATCCAAAAAATAATATGGATTTATGTTTAGCAAGCATACTGTAAGGGCATTATTCTTAGGTGACTATGTATTATAGATTTTATTTATTGTTTCTTTCCTTATTCCAACATCTTGCACCCTCTTTCTCTGATTGTTCCCATTCATCTCTATAATTTCGTTTTGCAAAGGTATTATTTTTTCTTTTAACAGAATTACAGAATTTGTAGAATTAAAAAAATTATTTTCCATAGGATTTGATTCCCTCTAACAAGATAACGCCTCCCGGAATTTTCTAACGCATAAATTCTTGAAAATGAAAAAAGGTAGTTTACAAGGTTTTAGACCAAAGAACCACAGAGGTTCACACATCACGCAACCTCTTAATTTTTCGGAACGAAAGACAATTCATAATTCTTTTCGTAATTGTTTTTTTTACTTGCGATCTTACCCCCGCTGACTTTATCTTTTGGTTTACTTGTTAGGTTACCTATTATCTATAATAAATGACGTATAGGCATAAACAACAAAGCCAATATTCTTTTTAAAAACGGACGCTTTTTCCACTCATTCAAATCGAATGCAATAGTATTGTTCAAGGTTTCATCGATATGATTTTTAATAAGGGTTTTTACATTTATATTATCGCTAATCATAGCAATTTCAAACATATATTTAAAACTACGATGGTCGAAATTTGCAGAACCTATCGAAAACGTTTTATTATCAATAAGCATGAGTTTAGAATGTAGGTTGCTTTTGGTATAGAAAAAGATATGTATACCTTTTTTATATAGCTTATCCCAGATGGCATCACGAAGGTAGTCAATGGTTTTTAAATCGGATGATTTTGGCACTATGATTTTGACATTTACCCCTCTTTTGGCGGCATTGATAAGTTCTTTGTAAATTCTATAACCTGGAATAAAATAAGGAGTCTCAATGATAATCGACTTTTTTGCTCTTTGAATTAAAAGCACATAATTCTTTTTAATACGTTGACTAAGTACAGAAGGAACTTCGCGTATGAAGTAAAAATTATCGAAAAGGATAGTGCGCTTAAATGCCTTTTTAACCCAGGGATGAAAAATATCTTTGTTGTAAATTTTATAATTGTCCATAAATATTTTCTTCAATATAGCAGCTACATTCCCTTTGACTCTCAATATAGACTCACGCCATTGAGTAGAATAATGGCTGAAATTGGCAGACCCGATATAAGCAATTTCATTGTCAATTACTACGATTTTGCGATGATCGCGCATATGGTTGCGGGAAAACAATGCAATACTAAATACAAATTTCTGAAAGTAACGTACTTCACCTCCGGCTTCCGAAAGGTTTTTGATGTGTACATTCGAAGTCCTAGTTCCCCACCAATCGACTAATAACCTTACTCGTATGCCTTGTTTCACCTTTTCAATCAATGCATTGCATATCTTTTCGCCTATGATATCGTTCATCATACGAAAGGTTTCAATGTAAATAAATGAAACAGCTTTTTGTATATCAAGAATTAAATCCTCATACCATTCTGCCGATGTACTATAAAAAGTATAAGTATTATAATCTTGTATACAGATGTTTCTTTCCACTTGATCAGCTCTCATGCCTTGAATTTCTAATAAACTTCTTATATTTTATTGTATGCTTTTTTAATGTGATGCAAAAATATATAAAATCTATATAAAGTCTTCACTCTTTTTTAATTCCTCTTTGTCCGGTTATTCAATAAGAAAGATCCGGAAAGGCAATATCCTTATATAAAATATAAGGTTACCAGTATGATAACAAAAAAACGTAAAAATCTACCTGTGAGCATTAGAATAAAAACCCAGGTAGGACGAATTTTAAAGAAACCCAAAGAAATGGCAATCAAATCACCTACAAAAGGCAACCACGCAAAAGCAGCGGCAAAAACCCCGTACTTCGTAATTTTTTTTTGAAAATTTTCTACCTTCTGTCTATCTACTTTGAAATATTTCTCCAGCCATTCCCATTTGCCTATATATCCTAAACCATAAGAAGTAAGACCTCCTAAGAAATTTCCTCCGGTAGCAATAATTAAACATACCCATGGATTAAATTTAAGCAGAACAAGGGCCGTTAAAACTACATCAGCACTTAAAGGTACGATGGTCGATGCTAAAAATGACGACAAGAACAATCCCACATAGCCAAAGTGTATAAACGTATCCATCCAAAGAATTTTTTACAAATGTAAATAAAATCTTTTTACGCGTGCAAATGTAAATTTATGCTATAAAATTCGCTAAACAGCGTAAACGTTGCATGGCTTCTTCCAAAGTTTTGCGTGGGCAAGCTACATTCATACGCATAAAACCTTCGCCGTTTTTTCCAAATTCGCTTCCGTTGTTTAAGCCCAACTTTAAATTTTCAGTAAAAATTTCTTGTAATTTTTCTCCATTTGCGGACAATCCACGACAATCCAGCCACAATAAATAGCTTGCATCGGATGGCATAACTTTAATTTGCGGAATGTTGGCTTTACAAAACTGCACCACATAATCAATATTTGCTTGTAAATAGTCCCAAAGCTGTTTATACCATTCTTCTCCTTGCCCATAGGCAGCTTCGGTTGCAATACTTCCAAATAAATTCCCAAAGGCTATGTGTAATCCGTTTAAGGTATGGAGGTATTTTTCACGTAATGTTTGATCGGGAATTACAATCATCGAAGTCGACATGCCGGCTAAGTTAAAAGTTTTACTTGGCGAGAAACATGCAATGGTTTTATCTGTTAATGAAAGTAGGCTATTATGTTTGTGCGGTGGACGAATAAAATCGCTATGAATTTCATCTGAAACAAGGCAGATGTTGTTTTTTTCGCAAATGCCTACTAACGTCAATAATTCTTTTTCGGTCCATGCACGTCCTATAGGATTGTGAGGATTGCAAAGAATGAGCATGGAGGTATTGGCATCTATTTGGCTTTCCAAATCATCGAAATCCATGGTATAGGCAGTACCCTCTAAGCGTAAATGATTTTGTGTTAACTGCCGATCGTGATCGCTAACGGCATTAAAAAAAGGAGGATAAACGGGTGGTTGGATAACTACTTTGTCATTTGGTTTTGAGAAAGTAAGTACCGACATGTTTAATGCAGGAACCACACCCGGTGAAAAACAAATCCATTCTTTTTCAATTTTTAAACCATGACGTTTGTACATCCAATGAATAAAATTAGCATAATACGATTCTCCGAAAAAGGAATAACCGTATACAGGATGTTCGGCACGGTTTTTTACGGCTTCACAAATAAAATCGGGGATGGCGATATCCATGTCGGCTATCCACATGGGTAGTAAATCAGTACATCCAAAAAACAAAGAAGTTAAATCGTGTTTGACACAATTTGTGTTTTTCCTGTCGACGGTTTTGTCGAAATCATATTTTATCATGCCTAGTAATGGATTTTCATTTTTTTAAACATCGACGTATTGTTAATAACCTCAATGGCTTTTTGATAGGTATTATCATCTTCCAACCATATTTTTGTAGCTTTATTGGGGTCATACAAACTACGAGCTAACAAGGTTTTTATTTGACGTTTGATGTATTTTTCGGTATCGAAATTCTTTTGACGATGGATGTAGGCTTCCATCTCATCGTGAATATACTTTTGAATCATAGACTGTAAGACAGTGTCTTGACAGAAATCGTCCTGAGATGGGTATAATACATTTAAAGAATCTTTGTATGTTTGGGTGAAATGGGTAAGCATAGCGCTGAAATCAAATAAGAGCGTATCTTTTACATTTTCTTTATAGGCATAATCATAAAAATGGGATAGAAATGCACTGTCAATTTCAAAATTTTCGTTAAAAGTTTCGAAAGTAGGATAATTGTTCAGTAAATGTTGTTTTTCTGTTTCTAAATAGCGAAGAACATATTGATTAAAAAGGTTATGACGGAAAAGTTGCCAATAATAGTCTGATACTTTAATGGTATCCATGGGGATAAATATGTCGGGCATAATACCTCCGCCACCGTATACAATTCGTTTGTTTTCGGTATAATACTTAAGGGAATCGGGAAAATGTATGCTGTCGGCATGGGTTAACTCTCCGGCATTGTAGCGATTAATCAATTCCTGTCCGTAATCTTCCACTCCTTCATAGGGTTTTTGAATACATCTTCCGCTGGGGATGTAGTAACGCGAGGTGGTAAGGCGAATAATTGAGCTGTCGGGGAGCATGGTTGGTGTTTGTACCAATCCCTTCCCAAATGAACGCCTTCCTATTATAATGCCTCTGTCCCAATCTTGTACAGCTCCCGAAACAATTTCCGATGCAGATGCGGAATATTCATCAATAAGAATCACCAATTTTCCTTTTTGAAAACTGCCTTTTCCTCGTGTGTTATAAGTAATTCTATTTTGTGTTTGATTGTTTTGTGTATAAACCACTAATTTATTAGCTTCAATAAATTGTTCCACCATATCAATGGCTGCACTTAAGAATCCGCCTGAATTTCCCCTAAGATCAAAAATAAGATGTTGCATCCCTTGGGCTTTCAATTCGGAAATTGCCGATAGAAATTCATCTTTCGTGGTTTGTGAAAATCGCTCTAATTTAATATAGCCCGTTTCCTTATCTATCATAAAATAAGCTTCGATGCAATTGATGGGTATTTTATCACGAATAACGGTAAACACTAAGGGTTTATCTTCTTTTCCTCTTTTAATAGCAAGTTTTACTTTTGTGCCTTTTTTCCCTCGTAATTTAGTATAAACCCATTCGTTAGTACAAATTTTACCTACTGCCACCGTGTCATCAATTTGAATGATTTTATCGCCCGCTAAGATGCCTACTTGTTCGGAGGGGCCCCCTTTAATAGGTTGTACGACAACAATGGTATCTTTTATAATTTGAAATTGAATGCCGATGCCTTCAAAATTTCCTTGCAAAGGTTCGTTGGTGCGGGTAACATCCTTTTTTGAAATGTAAATCGAATGAGGATCTAATTCTTTTAACATCTCAATGGTTCCTTTTTCAACTATTTTGTCAAAATCAACCGTATCGACATAGAAAAATTTTAAAAATTGTAAGAATCTTCCCATTTTTTGCTGATTCAATTGAAAATTATCTGTTTGTTGTGCAGATAATCCCAAGGATGAAAAACATATCCACAAGCTTAGTCCTATAGTAAATAGATTAAAATATTTTTGTTTTTGCATAGAAAATGTATTTATATTATCATATAATAATATGATATACAATTAAATATTAGAATATTACCTTGAAATAATAATTTCACGCAAAGATATATTAAAATGTGTTAACAAAGAAGATGTTTTACGTTTTTTCTGACTAATTCTTTTATACCTCCTTTAAAACACTCCTTTCATCTTACATAGACCGTATGCTAATTTTCATGGATGTTATTTCAAATTACATTAATGTTATTTTTGTCAACATATAGGAAGATTTTCCTGACAGCTTTAGGAAATCCGGCAGCAGCTTTCGGGATAAGCGGAGCAAAACAAGGTATATCGCAAGGCTTGCACTCGAAAAGGGGGCATCCTATTATTATGATAACTTTTTCCTTATCCACAATTAAATGTAAATAAAAAAGGGAAAGAACAGGAGATTACATCTTATTTTTTCATATTTTCGCAGAGAAAAAATATTATATAATCAGTCGATTATCATCATATATAATCAACTAATTGCGTGTTTGTATATTCTTAAAAAAGAAAAAATATATCATACCGGATGCCAAATAAGAGGAATCATGCTGCTATAGATCGTTTGTTAAGCATTATGGACGAATTAAGAGAAAAATGTCCCTGGGATAGAAAACAAACCATGGATAGTCTCAGGTATCTAACGATAGAAGAGACCTATGAGTTGTCGGATGCCATCTTAAAAAACGATATGGGAGAAATCAAAAAAGAATTGGGCGATATTTTATTGCATATAGTGTTTTATGCCAAAATAGCTTCCGAGCAAGCGGTCTTTGATTTTGCGGATGTGGTCAATGGTTTATGTGAAAAACTTATTAAGCGTCACCCCCATGTATTTGGAGATGTGAGTGTAAACAATGCCGAAGAGGTCAAAGCCAATTGGGAAAAGATAAAACTCACCGAGGGACGCAAATCGGTGCTGGAAGGAGTGCCACAGTCCTTGCCCGCAATGGTAAAAGCATATCGCATACAAGAAAAGGTGAGAGGAGTAGGTTTTGATTGGTCAAATGCGACTGAAGTCTGGGAGAAAGTAAAGGAAGAAATAGATGAATTTGAACATGAAAAAGATCAACAAGATACATCCCGTATGGAAGAAGAATTTGGCGATATTTTGTTTGCCTTAATCAATTATGCCCGTTTTCTTTCTATTAATCCCGAAGATGCCTTGGAACGTACAAATCAAAAGTTTATTAAACGCTTTGCTTATCTCGAAAATCAATTACACGCACAAAATAAAAGCTTCGATGCCGTTGATTTGAAACAAATGAACGTGATATGGGAAGAATCAAAAAAGAAATAAGAATATGAAAAAAGCAATTTATCTCAATAATAAAAACAATACCGTTCCCAGTTGGTTGATTCTCCTTGTTGACCTGTTTATTGTAGCTTGCTCAATAGGATTGGTGATGATACTGCGTATGAATTTTAAAAACCCCGCAGCTTTCAATTACAATGAAATTATGATCATTTTCGGGCTTACCTTAGGCATACGATTGATTATGTTTCTTGCTTTTAAAATACATTTGTCCATGTTGCGCTATACGGGCACCAAGGATATTACGCGTATTTTTATTGTGAATTTAATAGGCTCTGTGATAATTTGTATAGGAAATGTGTTTTTTTATTATGCGATCAATCAAAAGTTTTTGGTTCCGTTCTCCATAGTGATACTGGAGTTTATTGTATCGACATTTATGATGATCTTTTACAGATTATTTACAAAGATTATATATTTCGAATACATTAATACCCCTAAAGAAAAGAAGGATGTGGTTATTTACGGAGCCGGAGAATTAGGATTTACAACCAAGCGGTCTATTTATCAAGATATTTCTAATAAATACAATGTCATCGGCTTTGTGGATGATGATCACAAAAAAGTGGGAAAAAAAATCGATAACCTTACTATTTATTCATTTAAAGATTTAAAAAAATTACTGGAAAGGAAAAGCATAGCCCATGTTATCATTGCCATTAAAGATCTTTCATTAGCCAAGAGCAGTCAGATTACCGAGATGTGTTTGGAGTATAAAACCAAGGTGTTGGTAGTTCCTCCGGTTGACCGATGGATTAACGGTCAGTTGAGTTTTAAGCAAATCAAAAAGATAAAAATTGAAGAATTTTTAGAGAGAGATCCTATACATTTAGATGGGAATGTTGTCCGCAAAGATTTATTAAATAAAACTATCTTAATTACCGGTGCCGCCGGTTCGATAGGCAGCGAAATTGTTCAACAAGTCATGAAATATGATTTCAAGCATTTGATATTGATCGACAATGCTGAATCGCCTATGTTTTATCTTGAAATGTCCTTAAGTGAATCTTGTAAACGAAAATCGTTTGAAACTTTTATTGGCGATGTCTGTGATAAAACATATATGACGAATATCTTTCAAAAATATCAACCGGATGTCGTTTATCATGCCGCTGCCTATAAACACGTGCCGCTTATGGAAAAAAATCCTATGCAAGCGGTCAAAGTAAATGTGTTAGGTACAAAGATATTAGCTGATTTAAGTGTGGCTCATGGGGTTAAGAAATTTATTATGATTTCGACTGATAAAGCGGTTAATCCTACCAATGTGATGGGTGCTTCCAAACGGATAGCCGAAATCTATGTGCAGACCTTAGGGGAAAAATATAAGGAATGTAAGTTTATAACCACTCGTTTTGGAAATGTGTTGGGATCGAATGGATCGATCATTCCAATTTTAAAGAAGCAAATAGAAGAAGGAGGCCCCATTACCATTACTCATCCCGAAATCACACGCTATTTCATGACTATTTCCGAAGCTTGTGAATTGGTATTGCATGCAGGTGCCATGAGTAATGGCAGCGAAATTTATATCTTCGATATGGGTAGTTCCATTAAAATTCTTAATCTTGCCAAAAAAATGGTGCTATTATCTGGATTGGAATTGGGAAAAGATATTCAAATTGTATTTACCGGATTGCGTCCAGGTGAAAAACTCCACGAAGAATTGTTAAATAACAACGAAAATACGATTGTAACAAAACATCAAAAAATAAAAATAGCCAAAGTCATTACCTATGATTTCGATTTTGTGAAAGAAGAAATAAATGCCTTGATTCAGATGATTTATCAAGAAGATGATTTTGCTATAGTAAAACAAATGAAAAAAATAATACCCGAATTCAAAAGTCAGAATTCGGTGTATATGACTTTAGACAATGGACAGGATGAATTATAAAATTTATATACTAAAATCTACATTTCATAGTTAATATAAATGTTTGAATAACAAATATCGTATGCTTTATGACGGAACAAATAGATAAAATAACGAAATACCGTTTAGCTTCTTCCTGGATTTCTACGGTTCTTAGTATTACCTTGGTGTTATTTATGATAGGATTGTTAGGAGTTATTATCATCAATGCACAACGTATATCAGAAGAAACAAGGGAAAATATCAGCTTTGAAATCATGTTGCTTCCCGATACCAAACAAGGAGATATATTGGCGTTTCAAAAACGCTTGGAAGCAGAACCCTATGTTAAATCGGCACGCTTTATCAGTAAAGAAGAAGCTACCCAAGAAACGATTAATATGTTGGGACATGATTTTCGTGAAATAGTAGGGGATATTCTTCCTCCTTCTATATTATTAAAAATCCATTCTCAGTATACATCCATCGACAGTTTGGAAAAAATTGAAAAAGCGATACATTTGGAACCCAATGTTACCGATATACAATATCAACGAACCTATGTCGAAAATATCAATGAAAATATCTATAAAATCAGTTTGATAATGTTAATCATAAGTGCTGTATTTCTAATTATTGCGATTACATTAATCAATAATACCATACGATTATCCATTTATTCCAAACGATTTCTAATCAAAAGCATGCTATTGGTTGGGGCAAAACGTATGACCATTCAAAAACCTTTTATCTTTAAAGGGATTATGCAGGGAATATGGGCTTCCATCTTTGCAATTTTAATATTGGGTGGAGTTATTTATGTGGCTTATACACGAATACCGGGTCTTATCGAAATAAACGAACCATTGTACTATGGATACTTATTTGGAATTTTAATACTCATAGGTGTATTTTTTACCTGGCTTTCGACCTTTTTCTCTGTACGAAAATACATAAAAATGAAAATTGATAAACTTTATTTTTAAAAACATATAACACATGGCAACAACAGCAAGCGGAAATAAAAAACTGGTGAAAAAGCAAACTAAAAAAGGAGTTCCCCAAAAACAACAGCCTGTATGGGCATTGGGAATGCCCTTTCGAAAGATCAATTACATCTTGATGTTAGCAGGCATCCTCATTCTTATTATAGGATATTATTTATTATCGGGTGGAGGCACCGACGATCCGACTGAATTTAGTGAAGCTATTTTTGATACACGACGATTGTACGTTGCCCCTATCGTTCTAATTATAGGCTTTTTGGTCGAATTAGTTGCGATCATGTATCGTCCGAAAGTAAAAGAAGAAGAAAATCCGACCGAAAAACAATAATTAACGATGGAAATATGGGAAGCGATTGTCCTTGGGATTGTACAAGGACTGGCTGAATTTCTGCCTATAAGCAGTAGTGGTCATTTGGTGATAGGAAGTGCTGTATTGGGAGTGCAAACAACAGAAACACTCACTTTTACTGTGGCTGTGCATGCCGCTACCGTTTTAAGTACAATCGTCGTGCTGTGGAAAGAAATAGCGGGTTTATTCAAAGGTCTATTTTCTTTTACATGGAACGATGAAACAGTTTATCTTTCTAAAATTGCCCTTTCGATGATACCGGTCATGATAGTAGGCTTATTTTTTAAAGATGTTGTGGAAGAAATATTTGGTTCGGGCTTGTTGATCGTGGGTGTATCATTATTATTAACAGCTTTACTTTTGAGTTTTGCTTATTTTGCCAAACCACGACAGAAAGAAAAAATCACTTGGTTCGATGCCTTTTTGATAGGTGTAGCACAAGCATTTGCCGTTTTACCCGGATTGTCACGTTCAGGCAGTACGATAGCCACCGGATTATTGTTGGGAAATAAAAAAGAATCGGTGGCAAAGTTTTCTTTTCTTATGGTGCTTGTCCCCATATTGGGAGAAGCATTTCTTGACATAAAGGATTATATCACACAAGAAGGGGCCGGTTTGGGAATGAGTGGTATTGCTTTGTTCTCTGGATTTTTAGCCGCTTTTATTACGGGCTGTTTTGCCTGTAAATGGATGATAAATGTGGTCAAGAAAGGAAAATTAATTTATTTTGCCATTTACTGTTTATTAGTGGCTGTTTTTACTATTATTTACTATTTTGTATAGAAATAAATACGGTGCTTATTCATTTTCGTAAAACACTAAGCGTGCATTATAAATTACATATTTACTTAGGGCTTCGTCTGATTCGAACCGTTCGCCCATATAAATGGAGCCGTCAGATTTTGTTTGTTTTATTTGAGTATTAGAATAAATTAGTTTTTTTTCTATATCCCATATCAGGTGTTCGGTTTCGATTATTTCGCCGGTTTCGAAATTCGTTATGACAACCTTACGTTTAGCTTCCATTTTTTTTTCATCTTCATAGTTGATACCATACAACGCCGTTAGCTTTGATTGTTTATTTTTGTTTTTGAAAGTGATAATTTCAAATCCTTTGGGACATTCTTGATAGGTTTTATGTTTGTGGTAAGTGTAAAGTACAGCTGCTTTAAATTCATGTGTAACGATACCTCCTTCGCTGATATACATATGTATATTTTTAGCAATTTCATCGGGGATGGTATCTCCTTGCAATAGTTGGTTAACTACTGCAATGTCATTTTTACAGGAGGTAAAACAAAGGATAGTCGCTGAAACAACGACTATCCTTAGGATGTATTTTACATAAGTCGACATGTTAACGTACACTTGTCGTTTCGCTGATCCAGCAACCTACCCGATAGGATTGACCTTTGGTGAGTCCTAATTGGAAATAGGTTTCGATTTTAGGAAACAATCTTGCAGCACTGTTTAATTTGGTTTGTGCGTCACTATAAATTTTCTTTTGGTTGTCGTCTTCTTTACCGGCAGTCATGGATATGGCTTTACTGTATTTGTCGGCGGCAGCCCAATACACAGCGGCCGGCAATTCCAGGGAGCTGCAAGCACCGGCAGAGCTATAATATAGATCGCCGATGACTACATAGGCACGTGCATCGTTGGGATTGGATTTTAATATATTATAGGCACTTTCGCGAGCTGCCGTATATTGACCGATTTGTTTATAACTTTCGGCAAGTAAAATATACGTACTAATTTTATCGGATTCTTTTTCCAATAAAGGTAGAGTCTCCTTACAATAATTGATGGCGTCTTGATAAGCTCCATTTCTGTAGCTTACGGTTGCCATGGCTAACCCGGTCTTGGCGGTCGGTTGAATTTTATGAAGTTCTTCTACGGCGGAAGTGTAAATGTTGTTATCAGTGCAATTTTCTTTGACAAAGAACTTAATGATTTGTCTTAAGATACGTTCATCTTTATTCTGTTCTAATTTTTTACCGTAAATTTGGATTAGATCTTCGCATTTGGCATAATTGGAAAAACGAATATCCATATTTTTAGCAACCTTTTGGTATTGTTCAAATATTTTACCTGTTCGAGCCGAATCTTGTGCAAGATCTTCATACCTCACTTCGTATTCATCTTTTGAAATCAGTTGGCTATCCAATTTATTTTGTAAAAGATAAATTTTACGCATCGCTTTATCGAAAGCGATTTCACTCTCATCGGTTATTTCGTCTAAAATTTCAGTGATTTTATCATAGGCATCAATCATTACTTCGGTCGTGAGTTGTTTGTTAATCATATATCGCTCTGCCGTAATAAAAAACACATCTAATACCTGGGGAGAGGTTGTTTTTCCACCTAAATCAATGGCTTTGTTGAAAGTCTCATAAGCTTTTTCCCATTCATAGGCTCTGAAACGCATTGTATTGACAGCTATTTGACCCAAAGCATAGGCTTCATCCTCGGGATAACATTGAATGCGTAATTGATATAAATCAAATAATTCTTGGATGTATGCTTCTTTTTGTGCGGAATCTTTCTCATTTTTAATTAAATACTCCAGTATAACCGGTCCGTTGGTGAAATTATTTTTCGACGATATCGGGCAGTTTTGTATGGTTTTTTTCCAAGGGATATAAGCCTCAGCATAATTTCTTTGCTTGAATGACTCCCTGTATAACGACATGTTTGTTATACATTCTACACTATCTTCTCCGTATTTAGGGCCTGTCCATTGGGCACTTGCCGTAATAGAGAAAATGAGTAAGGATGCGGATAATAAAATTTGATTTCTTTTTTTCATCTGTTAAATACTTTTTATTTTATTAATCTAATATTCTTCTTTGATACCATTTTTCATGCAATGCAAGATTGAATGAAACTAACAAATAGCGTTCTTGTAATAATTTGTTCTGTAATGTACCCCACTGTCCATATTCAAAATGTATGTTAAAGCGTGTTTTACTTTTTTTCATGGGAAAAGAAAAACCAAAATTTATGCCAAATTTATTAATTTGTCTATCTTTCAGATATAGTGATGTGAATTCATAAAAATATCCGGCGCTGTAAGTAATTTTCGAAATATACTTAGCACTCGTCAGATTGGGAGTGAAACTTCCACCTAAAGAAAACTTATAGGCATCGTTTAATGTATCAAGCGATTCTTCCATTTCGAATTGACTCCAATCCGTCCATGTAAAGTCAAATCCTAGAAAATATTTTTCGGACGACCATGAAACGCCTCCTCCCAGAGTTTGCGGTAGGCTTATGGCAATGTTTTTAGTGCCTTTCCAATACAAGGAATCAACGATTGTTTCATTGTAAGAAGTGTTTTGATAGGTTAAGAGATATTGTGTCTTTTTTGCATAAAGCGTAGGAATGGAAGGAGTATATACAATACCTAATCCAAGAAAAGTTTCTTTTATAGGAATAAAATATTGTGCGCCTAAAGAGAATAATGCTCCGTTGATTTGAAATTCATTGTCTTTTTTAAAGTTCAAAAATTGATTGTCCGGAAATTCTACAGCTTGATATTTGTTATAATAACCAAATAGATAAGAAGCATTTAATCCAAAGGAAAGGTTTTTCCCTATTTTAAAAGCATTTCCCCAATACAATTCATAAATTCCTCCGGTTCCATTAAAAGCATTTTTAATTTCAGCCGTATCATTGAATGGAGTGTATTGATTTATGGTGTAATTGATAAAGCTATACGGTTGAAATCCTATGGCCGTTTTCCAAAATGAGCCCAGAGAAAACCCTAAGGATAAGTAATCAAAATTAATGGTAGATCCGCTTTGTTTACGAGTTGATTCTTGCAAGCTGTGGTATTTATAGGAGAAAGTGGCATCAATGATACTGGATAATGAATCGAAAGCAGCATAGGATGCCGGATTAGTAAAATTTATCGTCGTCGGACTATGAAATGCATAAGAGACTCCTCCCATGGAAGCATTCATCGACGACATGCGTTTATTCATTTCTCCCATTCCAAAACGGGAATAAGGAGAACTTAAATGATTTTGAGCCGTTACTTCTATCATACTCAAACTGAAAAGAGTGAGTAGAAGGCTAATGTTGATTTTTATATTGAGCATTATAGTTTAGTATTAATGATAATCCTAAGATAACTAAATTAGGATAGGTGTTTATTTCATCGATAAGTTTTTTTTCAAAATAAGGCATGTCACCTCCCGTTAGGATGATTTCAATGTCGGGGTATTGTGTACGATATGCATGGATAATTCCCTTACATTCATTAATAATGCCATTGATTACGCCTGAATGTATACAAGTCTCTGTCGTAGTCCCACTTAAATAATCAATAACTTGGTAAGTAAGCAAAGGTAATTGTTGGGTGTAATGATTTAAAGCATCGTATCTCATTTGAAGACCCGGAGAAATACTTCCTCCTACATATTCATTCTTAGCGTTAATAAAGTCATACGTAATGCACGTCCCCATCTGAATACTCAATACGTTTTTTTTTGTAAATAAGTGATTTGCCGCTACCGCACAGGCAATGCGGTCGTATCCCAATGTATGAGGAGTGTTGTATCGATTACGGATAGGTAAAGGAGTGTCTTCAGACAACTTTAAAAAATAATAGTTATAGTGTAAATAGGTATCTAATAGAGTGTCTTCTTTGATAACAGATGATAGAATCACTCTCTCGAAATCATATTCATCTTCTATTTTAGAAAGCGTTTTAAGGTCGAAAGATGAATATTTGGAAAAAAAAATAATCTTTCCATTGTCAACAATGGCTGCCTTTTGATGCGTATTTCCGAAATCAAGTATCAGCGTATTCAAAATGTTATCATTATATTATTAACATAGCATCGCCGTAAGTAAGGAAACGATATCTTTCGTTAATGGCTTCTTTGTAGGCTTTCATAATTAAATCATAACCCCCGAAAGCACAAACTAACATCAACATAGACGATTGAGAAGGATGAAAATTAGTAATTAATTTGTTGGCCGATATAAAATCATAGGGTGGAAAGATAAATTTATTAGTCCATCCTTGGAAAGGTTTAATTAATCCCGAAATATAGACGGACGATTCCAAGGCTTTTAAACTCGTTGTCCCTACGGCACATATGCTTTTGTTATTCCGTTTAGCTTCGTTGATAACTTCGGCAGTTGATTCGGTAATTTCCATTTCTTCGGAATCGGTTTTGTGCTTTGCCAAATCTTCTACATCTATGGTTTTAAAATTACCAATTCCGGCGTGTAAAGTGATTTCAGAGAAAAGAATGCCTTTTAATTCGAGCATTTTAATCATTTCTCTGCTGAGATGGAAGCCGGCTGCAGGAGCAACTACGGCACCTTCTGCTTTGGCATAGATGGTTTGATAATATTGCTCATCTTCTTCAGATATATCCCTAAGTTGTTGAATGGGTTCGGGGATAGGCATACGACCTAAGGAAAAGAGTTTCTTTTTAAATTCCTCATGTGTACCATCGAATAAAAAACGTAATGTTCGGCCACGAGAGGTTGTATTATCGATAACTTCGGCAATTAATTCTCCATTGTCGAAATATATTTTATTGCCGATTCGGATTTTACGAGCAGGATCTACCAAAACGTCCCACAATTTACTTTCAATATCCAACTCTCTTAACAAGAAAACATTGATCTTAGCTTGTGTTTTCTCTTTCTCTCCTTCGAGTATAGCCGGAAATACTTTGGTGTTGTTGATGACAAGAATATCACCATCATCAAAATAATCAATGATATCTCTGAAAACCTTATGTTCGATCGTTTTCTTTTTACGATCAATAATCATTAATCGAGCTTCATTGCGGTCTTCTTGGGGATAACTAGCAATTAGATCTTGTGGCAAAAAGTATTTAAATTGCGAAAGTTTCATAATGTGAAAGATGTAAAATTCTTAAAATCAACAAATAATATATACTACGTGCAGTTTGCAAAAGTAAACTAAATTATCAAAAGTAAACGAGTCTTTTTAATATTTATTTTAATAATATTCAAAAACATGGCAAAATATTATAAAATTATGCCATTTAATACAACAAAGTTGAGTGGAAAAAGATTAATGAAACACAAAAATAAATTAAGGAATATGGCTTAATATTTTCTATATTACAGATAGAGAATACGCTATGATTTGTTAAAAAAAAAATAAGAAAAATCTAAATTATAAAAGGAAATTTCGTTTCTTTGTAACTTTAATTTAAAAATCAGCGATTAAATATAAGCGACTAAAAGACAGATATATGGATAAGAATAAAAAAGTAATGGGGAAAATATCGCAAATTATTGGTGCGGTAGTCGATGTAACATTTGATAATCAAGAAGATTTACCGAGTATTTATGATGCCCTTATCATCACACGCGACAACGGAACCGAGTTAGTCTTGGAGTGTGAGCAAGATATTGGAGAGAATACCATGCGTTGTATCGCAATGGATAGTACTGATGGATTACGTCGCGGAATGGATGTAATAGCCACCGGACGTACCATTTCTATGCCCGCAACCAATTTAAATGGACGTTTGTTAAATGTTATCGGAGAAACCATTGATGGAATGGAACAAATTCAGACCGATAAATACAAAAGTATCCACCAAGATCCCCCTACTTTTGAAAATTTATCTACAAGCAACGAAGTATTATATACGGGTATCAAAGTAATCGATTTAATTGAACCCTATATGAAAGGTGGAAAAATCGGTTTGTTTGGCGGAGCAGGTGTAGGGAAAACAGTATTAATCATGGAAATGATTAATAATATAGCTAAGAAATATTCCGGCATGTCGGTATTTGCCGGTGTAGGAGAACGTACCCGCGAAGGGAATGACCTACTACGCGAAATGATAGAGTCAAAAGTTATTCGTTATGGCGATAAATTTTTGGAAAATATGGAAAAAGGCAGTTGGGATCTGAGTTTAGTAGATAAGGAAGAACTAAAAAAATCGCAAGCTACCTTGGTTTTCGGACAAATGAACGAACCTCCAGGTGCAAGAGCTCGTGTTGCTTTATCCGGATTAACGGTTGCTGAATATTACCGCGACGGTGAAGATCAGGCAAGCGGCAGAGATATTTTATTCTTTGTTGATAACATTTTCCGTTTCACACAAGCAGGTTCCGAAGTATCGGCCTTATTAGGTCGTATGCCTTCGGCGGTGGGTTATCAACCTACCCTGGCAACCGAAATGGGAATTATGCAAGAAAGAATTACCTCTACAAAAAGAGGGTCTATTACTTCTGTTCAAGCTATTTATGTGCCAGCCGATGACTTGACTGACCCGGCACCCGCTACAACCTTCTCCCATTTGGATGCAACAACCGTGTTAAGCCGAAAAATCTCTTCTTTGGGTATTTATCCCGCTGTGGACCCCTTGGATTCTACTTCTCGTATATTAAATCCGGATATAGTTGGAGAAGAGCATTATAAAACCGCTCATCGTGTGATAGAAACACTTCAACGATACAACGAATTACAAGATATTATTGCTATTTTGGGTATGGACGAGTTGTCGGAAGAAGATAAATTGACGGTACATCGCGCGCGTAGGGTACAACGTTTCCTTTCTCAGCCTTTCCATGTAGCCGAACAATTTACAGGATTAAAAGGGGTTTTTGTGAATATTGAAGATACTATCAAAGGATTTAATATGATATTAAACGGTGAAGTCGACCAATATCCGGAAGCAGCTTTTAACCTTGTTGGTACTATTGAAGAAGCTATCGAAAGAGGGAAGAAAATGTTGGCCGAAACAGAAAATAAGCAGTAATGAAAGTAGAAATAATAACACCCAATAATCAAGAAGTGTTTGATGATGTTTCCTTAATTCAATTACCGGGAAGTGATGGATTATTCGAAATATTAAAGAATCACGCTCCTCTCATTGCAACACTGGCAAAGGGTAAGGCTAAAATTATTCAAAATAATAATGAATGTTTTTATCCCATATGTGGGGGAGTGGTTGAAGTCTTGAAAAATAAAATCGTTATTTTAACGGATAAAGTCTAAAAGACTATTTTTTGCTGTTAGTCCTTTGGAGTCTTGTTATATTTTGGAAGCAAAAGACTTTTTTTGTCTATAAATAGATTACATCCTTTCAATGCTCTTAGAATTGTAAGGATACAAAAAGTGAATGTCATAGTATTACCGAAAAGAATGCGAAACATAGAAATAAAAGGTAAAAACAGACGTTAAAATTGTAGTTTTGCAAACATAGAATGAGCAAATCTCACGCTTATCCGATGACATAAAACGCACCTTGTATTCAATGATAAAAAGAGAAAGCATAGATGAAATTCTTACAGCCTGTCGTATAGAAGAAGTGGTAGGCGATTTTGTGCGTTTACAAAAACGTGGGGTGAATTACATAGGCTTATGTCCCTTTCATACCGAAAAGACACCTTCTTTTACCGTAAGTCCGGCAAAGGGTATTTTTAAATGCTTTGGTTGTGGCGAAGCCGGCGATTCGGTTGGCTTTATTATCAAACATGAACACTATTCTTATGTCGAAGCCATACGTTATTTGGCTAAAAAGTATAACATTCAAATAGAAGAAACCGCACAAACCACCGAAGAGATTCAACGAATCAACGAACGTGAATCCTTATTTGCTGTTACAGCTTTTGCCAGTGAATTTTTTTCGAAAATGTTGTATGAACATGAAGAGGGAAAAAGTATAGGGTTAGCCTATTTCAAAGAAAGAGGTTTTAGCGAAGAAAGCATGACTAAATTTGCATTGGGGTATAGCCTTAAACAACGGGATGCCCTCTATAAGCATGCTTTAAAACAAGGATATACCCAAGAAAATTTAGAAAAAGCCGGATTGATTATTGTGAAAGAAAATCAAGGAGGAGACTATGTCTTCGACCGATTTACCGAACGAGTCATATTCCCAATTCATAATTTTTCGGGTAAAATCATTGCCTTTGGGGGAAGAATATTGGGAAATGTAGATAAACATAACGCAAAGTATATCAATTCACCAGAGACATCCATTTACCATAAAAGCGATGTGTTATATGGTATTTTTCAAGCTAAGAATGCTATAAAAAAAGAAGATAAATGTTATTTAGTGGAAGGTTATACCGATGTAATTTCTTTGCATCAGTCCGGGATAGAAAATGTTGTGGCTTCGTCAGGAACGTCTTTAACGACCGGGCAAATCAAACTCCTCAATAAACTTACAGATAATATTAGCATCGTGTATGATGGGGATAAAGCAGGAATACATGCCGCCTTGCGTGCTGTAGGAATGTTATTGAAAGAGAATTTAAATATTCGTGTCATTGTCCTTCCTCCCGACGATGACCCCGATTCTTTTGCCCGTTCAAACGATACGAATGCGATAAGAGATTATTTCCATGAAAACGAACAGGATTTTTTAGGCTTTAAAATAAGTTTACTTTTAAAAGACGTTGAAAAGGACCCGGTGAAAAGGGCTGATTTTATCAATCAAATTGCAGCCGATATCGCCTTGATTCCCGACATCATAAAAGTGTCTATTTTCGTAAAACAATGCAGTGCTTTGATGCAAATAGAAGAAAATATACTTTATAGAGCCGTCAATAAAATCAGAATAAAAAATTATAAAAAAGAGAAAGAAAAACAAACGATTGATCAAAACAATCTACCTGAAATAAGTAAGCCAGATTCTACAAAACAAGTGATCATTGAATCAACACCCTTAAGCCTTGTTGATGTAGAAAAGAGAATTTTAACCTTGTTGGTAAATTATGGTAATCAATCCTTATATTTGCCCAATGAGGATTCGATGTCAAAGGAAAAAACAATAGAAACCAGAGTAGATCAATTTATCTTCGATAACCTCAAAAGTGATGAATTAAGCTTTGAAACTCCTTTATATCAAAAGTTTTTCAATGTTTATGTTGAATTAATTGAGGAAAATCCAATTGATATTTCAAATAAATTGCAGCATAATCCCGATGTGGAAATCAATAAACTTTACTTTTCTTTGGTCGAAATCAATCCTACTCCCAGTCCGTTATGGGAAAGTAGTAAAATAAAAAGTTTTATTAATACCATTTATAATAACGCTGAAAAGTTGCACGAGGAAGTAGTGCGCACCTTACAAATGTTGCGCTTAATTAAACTTACCGCTATTAAGAGCAATTATGAAAAAATGCTGAAATTAGCCAACAGTGAGGATGAATCATTGATGTATCTGTCGAAAATATCAGAAATAAACACCATCATTTGTGAAATAGAAAAAGTATTGGGAGTAACCTACCGCTAAAAATTATACAAATGGAAGAATTATATATTAATGTATTATTGCCACTACCATTACCTAATTTTTTCACTTATGCCGTGCCTGCATCTTTGCAAAGTGAAGTGACTGTGGGTAAAAGAGTGTTGGTGCCATTTGGTAGGCATAAATTTTATTCAGCCATTGTATATAGTATACATCAACATAAACCGGCAAATTATACGACTAAAGGTATACTAAGTGTGTTGGATGAGTGCCCTTTAGTCAATGAAAAACAATTGGCTTTGTGGATTTGGATAGCCGATTATTATCTGTGTACATACGGAGAAGTGATGTCGGTGGCTCTGCCATCAGCCTTCAAATTGGCAAGCGAAACGCGCATCGCTTTACATCCCGATTATGATGGTGACATTTCTCATCTTTCACACAAAGAGATTCGTGTAGTAGAATCTTTGGTCGATAATCAGGGATTGACCATCAAACAAATTGAGAAGATTACAGGACAAACTAAGATCTTGCCATATATTAAAAACTTAATGGATAAGCAAATTATATATGTCTCGGAAGAAATCGACACCAAATATAAAGCGCGAACAGAAACTTTTATATGTCTGACACAGAAATATAAAAACGATAAAAACAGCTTACAGGAAGTGTTTGATACGCTCGAAAAATCAAGAAAAACTCAAAAACAATCAGATGCTTTGCTTTACTTTTTGTCATTAGTGAAGCAAAAAAAAGATGGCTTTGTTAAGAAATCAGAAATAGTGTCATCCGGAAAAGTGATTGATAATCAGTTGCAAGCTTTAATTAAAAAGGAAATTTTAGAAAAGCACTTCCAAGTCGTTAGTCGTTTACAGACTTTTGAAGCAGAAAAACAGCTAAGCGATTTAACCCTATCTCCCTTACAATTAACAGCTTTACAAGAAATTAAAAAACAATTTGAAAGTTTCAATACCGTTTTATTTCACGGCGTTACCGGAAGTGGAAAAACGGAAGTTTATATGAAATTAATTCAAGAAACGCTCGACGAAGGTAAGCAAGTTCTTTATCTTTTACCGGAAATAGCCTTGACAACCCAAATCATTCAACGCTTACGAACCTATTTCGGCAATAAGGTAGGAGTGTATCACTCTCGATTTAACGATTACGAAAGGGTTGAAATTTGGCATCATGTCAGCGATAAGCATACAAATGATTATCAAATTATCATAGGAGCTCGCTCGTCATTATTTCTTCCTTTTCATAATTTGGGTTTGATTATCGTTGACGAAGAACATGATATGTCCTATAAACAGTTTGAACCTGCTCCTCATTATCAAGCACGTGATACGGCTATCGTATTAGCTAAATTACATGGAGCTAAAACTTTACTGGGTTCGGCTACTCCTGCCATAGAAACCTATTTTAATGCAGTAAGGAAAAAATACGGCTTAGTGCAATTATTGCAACGTTACGGTGGAATTGAATTGCCGGAAATAAAAATTGTCGATTTGCGAAAAGAAAACCGAAAAAAACAAAACTATACACTCTATTCCAAATCATTATTGGAATCTATTACCCAAGCATTGCAAAAGAATGAACAAATTATCTTGTTTCAAAATAGAAGAGGATTCTCCGTGCATTTGGAATGCGGTTTATGTAATTATATCCCTAGCTGTAAACATTGTGATGTTACTTTGACTTATCATAAACAAAACAATGAATTGCGATGTCATTATTGTGGTTACAAAGAGGCAGTTCCCCATGCCTGTGATATGTGCCATAACCCACATATGGAAATGAGAGGGGTAGGTACCGAAAAAGTAGAAGAAGAACTATATATGTTTTTCCCGAATGCTAAAATAAAACGTTTGGATTACGATAGTACACGCAGTAAGAGTGCTTACCAACAAATCATATCCGATTTTGAAAGACGAAAAATCGATATTTTGGTTGGAACACAAATGGTAACCAAAGGATTAGATTTTGATAATGTAAGTACAGTAGGTATTCTCAATGCTGATAATATGTTGTATTATCCTGATTTCCGTTCTTTTGAGCGGGCTTTTCAAATGTTGTCACAAGTTAGTGGGAGAGCTGGAAGAAAAAACAAACAAGGACATGTACTCATCCAAACGTTTAATCCCAACCATCCTATTTTTCAACTTGTTTTATGCAATGACTATCAAAGCTTGTTTTATAATAGCATAGAGGAAAGAAACAAATTTCATTATCCGCCTTTGTGTCGATTGATTAAAATTACCTTAAAACATAAAAACCAAGTTGTGCTTGATAAACTATCCGGCATAATGGCAGGAGATTTAAAAAAAACATTTCCTAATCATGTCCTTGGTCCTGAATACCCTCCTATCATTAAAATAAAAAATCTGTATCAAAAGGACATCATTATAAAAATTCCTCTTTCCAAATCATTACTTACAGCGAAAACTATGATTAAGCAAATAAAAGACAAGGCTGTATTTACATCGGTACGTATTCAAATAGATGTCGATCCCTACTAAAAGAGTAATTATAAGCTGCTGATCATATAGAAGATTCGTTTTATCATTATCGGATTATGGAGATTTTCAAAATAGAGATTTTCCGAATAATAAAAATTGACTACTTTTGCCAAAACTTTGAAATTTTAAAACATGAAAAAGGAGAAACTGCAAATCATATTAATTACGGTACTTGTTGCCATAGTATTTCCCATTTCCTTGGCACAAACAGATTTCGACGACAGGGAAAGAAACAAAAATACCTTGCGTTTGTGTTTTTATAATCTCGAAAACTTGTTTGATCCTGAGAACGATAGTTTAACTATGGATGATGAGTTTACGCCCGATGGAATTAGGCGTTGGTATAAAAGTAGGTTACATATCAAAATAGCTCAGTTGGCAAAAGTCATATTAGCCATGGGAGGGTGGGAAGCGCCTGAATTAGTAGGCGTGTGCGAAGTAGAAAATGAAAATGTAATCAAGAAGTTAGTGTATGATTCTCCCTTAGCAAGTTATACCTATGCATACATACATTTCGATTCGCCAGATGAAAGAGGCATTGATGTTGCTTTATTGTATCGTCCCGATAAGTTCGACATCGTATATACGCAAGCCATAGCCGTTGTTGATACTTTTTTAAGGCCGATACCTACACGAGATATTCTATACATCAAGGGAGTGTTGCCTCATAAACGAAAGGATACTTTACACTTGTTTGTGAATCATTGGCCTTCCCGTTATTCCGGGTATGCAGAAAGTCAAATAAAAAGAATAAATGTAGCCAAATTATTGTATTCACATTTGAACTCCATCTTGCTTATGAATCCGCATGCGGCCATTGTTGTCATGGGCGATTTTAACGACGAACCTCGCGATGAAAGTGTATCTACCTATTTAAAAATACGCTTTCATCCCGATTCTTTAAGGACGAATGAATTGTTAAATATGATGTATCCTTATGTTTCACAAAATAATATAGGTACGCATAAATATGCTCAACATTGGAGTATATTCGACCAAATTATGGTTTCGTCTGCTATGTTATCAAAGCAGAATGCATGGCAAATCAAAAGAAAAGCACTAATTTTTGATGCCCCCTTTTTGCTTCAAACGGATGAGAAATATATGGGAGTGAAACCCTATCGAAGCTATCATGGCATGAAATTTCAGCAGGGGTTTTCGGATCATTTGCCGGTCTATTTGGATGTGTTTTGCCAATAATAAACTTAAAAATAATTAAAATATTTTTTAAACAATTTGAATAGTGCAGATTATGACGATTGAATAATTAAAAGTTGTTTTTGAAAAAAGCTTTGTTTGGCAAGGTTATTGTAAATATATATAGAGAAAATAAAGACTCATAAAAATTAGGTTTGTATAATTTGTTTGTTTGGGAATCATTCGAAAGAATGGTTCCTTTTTTTATGGCTGCTCAAGAGGGATTTTTAATGCTCCTTGTTGTAAGGAATGAAACGCTTGATGCAGTGCCATGCATTCTTTTTCCCAAGCTTGTATGCGATAAGCCGAATTACGAGGGCTAAAGATAATGCATTCAGGGTTAATATAGCTTGATAACTTTTTTATTTGTATAGACGGATTATCATCAATAAGTAGATAGTTGATCTTTAGAGAAGTACTATCGTAATTTATTTGATAGATTTTATCATTAATAATTAAGATATTTTTTCCTCCAAAGGAGATAAAGTTGTTGAATTTCCAATAAATCTTACTTTCAGTATGGGAGTTTATAGGGGTGTAACTTTTAATACGATGTTTGATGCGATGGTTTTGTACATGATAATTCATGTTTTTTTTATGTGTCAAGGCCAAACTATCACCCATTACGTAGCAATGTTGTCCGTCTATACAGTCGATAAGTATCCCTTCAGGGAGAGAGTAAAAAATAATTTCTTTATGACGTAGATTAATAGTATATTGTATAAGGTCCACGGTAGAAAAGACTATCAATCCGCTTAAAACTATGCCTAATGCTGTTTTATTTTTATACCATATACCGGATAAAAAGACAATAATTATTAGGTATAAACAAAGCATTTGCCCAAAGGATAGATATATTTGCAAACTCGCAAAAGGAAATAATTCTATCGTATGAATCAAAGTATTCATATAAGAAAGCAATATATGTAACAGTTTTGCCAACCCATCATAGGCCCACGGCCAGAAAGAAAATACCGACAATAGTATACTCATTCCAATGAGAATCGGGATAATACAAATAATGGACGGATTAGCTAATAGGAAATAAGTAGGAAATTGATGAAAATAATATATCGATAGGGGAAATGTAAACAGTTGAGCGGCTATGGATACGCCAATTATATTCCAAAAATAGCTTAGAACTTTGTTTTTTATTGGCAAAATTGTGCTGATTGTACTGTGTAGATAGAGTATGCCAAACACCGCTAAATAAGATAATTGCAAGCCCATATCAAAAATAACCAAAGGATTGCCTAAGGTAAGGAGTACGAGTGATGATAATAAACTGTTGTATGTATTTGCTTTTCTTTGAATAATTTGAGCGAATGTAAAAAAACTAAACATACTTGCTGATCTAATCACAGATGGAGATAAACCTGTCAGACAAGCATAAAACCAAATTATACCTAAGATTAGGCAAGCTTTAACAGTCTTTTGTCCTCTGTTTTTACGTAAAAAAAATAGCAGATAGTTAAATATCATATAGATTATACCGACATGTAAACCCGATACACATAACACATGATTCAGTCCTGCAGTTGTAAAAGATTGTATTAGTTCGGCATCCATTTTATCGTCAGCTCCTAGTAAAATAGCTGCAATGATTGCCTTTTCATCGTGTTGAAGAAGGCTGCTATCCAGTATGTGTAACATTTTTTTTTGAAGTTGTGCTGCGTGATATTTTAATCGATTGCCGTGTTTACGACTGAGGAGTTGCCAATCATTTTTCGAAGCATAGGCATGTAAATATATATTTTTAGTGGCTAAATAGCGCTTATAGTTAAACTCTTCCGGATTTTTAGGCGAATGAATAAAGTTTGGATCTACGTAAAAGAGCACGCGGTCGCCATACTGCAGATTTTCAGCATCTTCGTCGCGCTGTACATATATAATCATTGAAAAGTTAGCAAGATGCCATGTTGTATCAATGTTATAATGTTCAACATTCAGGCATAATTTAATCGAATTTTCTTTTAAGAACGGGATTTCTTTTACTTGGGTTAGGATGGCCACTTTGTGTGTAGTTTCCCCGAAAGAGGAAGGCGGAAGGCAATGATGGATACACGTTTGCGTATTATGATATCCCATCCAAACCATAAGTATGTAAAGAAGGAACCCGTAACGAAATCGATGTTTATAGGATGTTTTAGTATGAAACAATAACAGTAAACATAAACCACTCAGGCTAATAATGATACCGGCAAATGGGGGAATCGTGAGTGTTCTACAAAACGTAAAAGCAAGTAGAATACCACAAACATACATACTAAATATCCTTAAAAAGGGATATTTACTCCACGAAAACATAGTGCGTTCGTTTTAATTCATAATTTCAAATAAATTTGTGCAAATTTACACAAAATTTGATATCTACATATTGAATCGTTTTCGTTTTACACCTGCTATGTTTTATTTATTTACTACCTTTGCAACATATATATTTATAAGATGAAACAATTGATTTATTTGGGATTTTGGTATATAAAAGCGAGGTTTTTCGGAAGAAAACGTCCTTTGCAGACCGTTCTTTTTATTACCGACGAATGTAATTTATCCTGTAAACATTGTGCGGTATACAATCATGCCCAACCCCGGCGGAAAACCTATAAAGAAATCGAAGATGAATTAAGGTATTCCCACCGTTTAGGTTCTCGTTTCGTTGATTTTGAGGGGGGTGAACCCATGATGTGGAATGACGGCCAATACAATATCAACGATTTAATAGATTTGGCAAAAGAAATCGGTTTCTTTTCTACTACCGTTACCACCAACGCACAATTTACCTTTACCCACCTGAAAGCCGATTCCATATGGGTAAGCCTCGACGGTTTGGGAGCCTATCACGATGAAATACGCGGAAAAGGAGTTTTCGAGCGTTTGTGTAAAAATATAGCTGAAAGCAAACAGAAAGCTTTAAGTGTAAATATGGTTATTAATAGCAAGAATTATAATTCTGTAGAAGAAACCATTCGTTTTACCAAAGAAAATCCACATATACATTCCATCTCCTTGAATTTTTATACCCCTTCTTCCTTAGCACCCGACCCTTTGTTTTTAGATTGGAACAAACGAAAGGAAGTAATCGACCTTATCATAGGTATGAAGAAAGCCGGATATCCCGTTATGAATTCCGTTTCTGGATTAAAGAAGATGAAAACCAATATATTTAAGAAATACTGCTGGATAACGAATTTTATACTTCCCGACAAGACTCGTGTGGAAGGCTGTCCGCTCGAGGCTTTGAATATCTGTGAATACTGCGGTTATTGCATGGCCGGTGAAATGGCCAGTGTATTTCATCTCAATCCCGACACCATTTTTTCGGCATTGAAATTGAGAATGAAAACTTAAATGTTTTATCGAACAATCACCTTCTTTGTTAAAACACCTTCATCGCAAGTAACACTGATGAAGTAAAGTCCTTGCTGAACTTCGGATAAGGGAATGGTAATTTGATATTGGTTAATATTCGATACCTTTTGTATGGTTTTTCCAGAGAGGTCGTAGAGTCGGATGCTTCGAATCAGAGAGTTTGTATTTTCTATCGTTAATTGATTACTTGCAGGATTGGGATATATATTTATGGCTTCTTCCATATGGGATTGGATGTTATCAGGAGCTCCCCCACCGTTGGTGGTTTTAAAAACCTTCGATTCATAACCTACCGTATAACCTATGTTTTTATTAACAAAACAAACGGATAAGAGTTCCTCATCACTTTCACAATTTTGTTGAACCCAATTAAGTCCACCATCTATCGTCTTTAATATTAATCCGTTGCCGTTTTCATTGGAACCGACCGCATATCCTATGTTCGTCTCGGGAAATTTCACATCCCATAAGTATGTTTCTTCCATACTTTTTTGTAATGTCCAATTATTTCCCCCGTTAACAGTTTTATAAATAATGCCTGAAGAATTAAAATCATTAAATCCAACGACATAACCAGTATCAGCGTTCAGAAAATACACGGAATTAAGATAACCACCGATTCCTGATGTTTTCGATACCCAATTTTCACCCCCATCGGTAGTTTTCATTAAAACAGCATCATTGTCTACATCAAATCCGGCTGCATAACCCGTATTTGCATTAACAAAATATAGAAATACCTTAAAGAAGTCAGTAATCCAAATCGGAATCGAATTTTTATGTTCGAGTCGTAGTTGAAAATTTTCGGAGATGATTAAACTGGGTTTAAAAATAGGCTCTTATTTCGAGGCTTCCGCTATGTATCATCGGAAGGTTTGATGAGATTCTTCCTTCATACATAACATTTAACTGCAAGTTTTTAAGTAAAGTGGTTTGATAGGTGATGTTACACACTCCATTGTGTCCGTTTTGTAATGTTTGGAGCATTTCAAAAGCAGCCGGAGCGGAAGTTTCTCCTTTATATCGGATGTGATAATAGCTGAGTTGTGTGAGGAAAGAGCCTCGTTTGGGCATGCGATAATTGACTTCGGTTGACAGTTTATGCGTAAAACTTCGTTCAACACCTAAGGTGTTTATTTTTTGTATATATGCATAGGTAATACTAGTCGTTAAGCGATTGTTATATTGATAGCTTAGGATGGGTTCCAATGTATTGCTCAATATACGGTAATTTTTAAGTGCGAAGTATACGGTGTTTTTCCCATTCAGGGCATGGTAATAGGTGAGTTTTAAGGTAACATCAGGGATGATTCGCCAACGTCCGGAAAATTGCCATTCTTTACCCTCTGCAGATTCGAATCCGTTAACACTTAATATTTTATTTTTGCTTTGGGTATAAATAAGGTCTAAGCCCCATATGGCATCGCTCTGATTGAATGAAAAAGCATTTCTGAAATGCATCATGGTAGATACCAAGGAAGTATCGTTCAAATTCGAATAAAAAGGATTCATGGTTGAAATAAAATCAGAAGCAGTTTGTTTTAACTGGGTTTGATAGGTTGTTTGGTTGGAAAAACGAGACATAAATTTTTTAAATCCTTTTTTATTATACCAAATGGCTGCCGGACGGAGATGCAGGTTTTGAGTGAGTTTATTTGTATATGTTTTGATATATTCGTTGGAAATTAGCCATATGCGTACATAATTTGCTTGATCTTTGTAAATAGCTATTTCAAATTCATCTAATTCTTCTATACCGTTCCCGTTGTAATCTATCCATTGATATCTGCCCTGTTGATTGGCAACTTTAATATAGGTGTAAGCATTTTTCTGTTCCATGCCCGAGCCTAATTCATAGAACACCCCCAAAACCAGGGCTCCATTCAAGAATTGACCTTGATAATCCACGTTTGCCAGCAAAGTATTTTCGGGTGCTTGTGTGACGGCTAAGCTGTCTTTATAGTGTAAATTTCTATATGATAAAGTAAAACGCAAGGGATGGTTGGCATATTTCAAAAAGTCTATGCCTGCTGTTAGATGATTGGCTATGGCCGAAACCCCGAAGTGCTCGTTGATGACAGCATGGTCTATACGGTTGCTGTACTGCAATATATATTTAAAGTTGCGGCTTAGACTATCGTTTTGCTTTATAAACAATGCGATTTCATTAAATGCGTGACTCATAGCCGAGATTGTATCCTGATGAGTGAATTGATTGTATTCCATTTGTTCCTGTAACCCGATTTCGAAATAGGGGAACCTACGGCTAACGACTTCTCGATGCTTCAAGAACACCGATTTATCGTTCAGTGATGTTGTATGTAAGAGTGAGGCATCAATCTGTAGGATATAAGCTTTTAGCCTTAAATTGCTGATAAGTTGGTTTTGAATGGCGTGCCATTTGTATTCCGGGATAAAAAACACATTGCTTGTCCATCCGATATGTCCTGTTTTGAGCTGTGAAAAAGTAAAATTGATACCGCAATAATGTTCCGTGGCATGCAGCATGGAATCTGCCAGATTGAAATTACGGACAAATTCTACATCACGGTAGTTTTCAATATAATCGAACCATTTGTTTTTGGTTTCATAATATAAGGAAGAGTGGAGTTTCCATCTTTTTTCTATGGGTAAGAGTTTATTTTTAGCAGGAAATAAAAGAGTGTTTTTTAAAGCCAAACGCATTCCCAAGCCTATGTTTTGTGTATTGCCTATGTGTGAAAAGGTGTTAAGGTCGTTATTAGAGAGGGCTGTTTCGAAATGTATGGAAGTGTTTTTAGCGAAAGTATAATTAAAACCGGCATTATACATTTGTGTACGTTTGGGTGTAATTAACAAGATAATTGGTTCATAATTTCCTTGTGCTTGGTTGTTTATCGGTGCTACCCAAGCATAAACCCTACCGTTTACAGAAGATTGGGTGAGAACATAATTTCCTTTGCCTTCGCCGACCAAGGTAAATTTTAAACGATACACCGCACTGTCGGGATGGGTGGAATAAACGTATACAGAATCGTATAATATGCCATTAATCAAGGTATCGACTTGTTTATACATTACCTCATGAGCTTGAAATCCCACGCTGTCCATATACGGATAATAGGCATTGTTAATCTGATTGCCTATTTGTTTTAAAAAGGTGATGTTCTCGTTATTTAAGTCTAATTGATTAGATTGGTATTTCATATCTTGTTCATTGTAAAAGTGAAAATAAGCATTCCACTTTTCATGATTGATTTCAGTCCCTATATGTGATAAAGTGCGTATATAGTTTTGGTCGGAGTATTCGAATTCGGCTACGATACGTTTGTCTTTGGTGATGGGTTGTTTAGCTGTAAAGGTGATTTCTCCCGAATTATAATTAATGACATAATCGGCATCTTGTCCCCGTGTTAACAATTTGCCATCAATATATATACGTTCCGAACCGGAAAGGATAATAATAAAACTCTCTTGATTTTCTCCATAGAGTTGATAGGGGCCTTGATTCCCTTCAATGGCAAGCAGAGACTGTCTGCGAAAGTTTCCTTTAGCCACGGCCCCGCTGAAGTGTACGTGATAGGATAGGGTATCTTTCTTTTTTGTTTCAGATGTGGCAAAGACGTCGCCCATTAAGCCTTGTCCTTTTTTAGTAAAACGCATAAAATAGCTTCCTTTTGATTTGTCTTCAATGTCGCCGGCCCACAAAGTAAGGCGATCTTTGTAGTTAAGTTGGATAAAAATTTTATCGAATTCCTGAATCTGTCGCGTATTTCCTTCCGGTTGAAAAGGGATGTTTTGGTCGGTGATGTTAGCTAGAATTTCTACTTCTTCAGAAAGCTTGCCGGCTAATTGCAAGTTTAAATTGGATTGTATGCCCATGTCTTGATTATTTCCTATCGAAATGCCTCGGGATAAACTACCTGAACTTTGCAGAGAAGCATCCGAAAATTGTAATAACGGGTCATTGCCTATCTCGTTTACCATAAATGGATTTACCGGATCATATAAATCAGCCTCAATCATGCTTGTATCCTTATGCACAAATGTTTTATGAATACGATAGGGCAGTCGCCGGTAGGTTATCAGGAGAGGTTTGCCGATGTAAGATTTATTTTTTAAAATCAATAAAGCTTTCGATTCATATAACACATAGTCATTTGTATCTAATTCCATTATTTGGAAGCTGCCGGGTACAATTGACAAAGAATCTATGTATAAAGTATCCGATTCAAAAACGATGTGTTTCACGCCTTGATTAGAAAGTGATTGAGCTTTTGTAGAATGTATATTCATAAATCCGGTTAATACCAAAAGGATTAAGAGGATATTATAAACAGTTGATTTAGCCATAAAAAGCTTATTAATCAAAACCTTAATCTAAAGGAGGAATCTCATTTTGTAATCCTATCTGTCGATAAGTTTCTAATACAGCATCTCTATCGTCGGTGATGATGAGAAGTTTGTCGTCTTTATGTAGTTCTGTTTTCCCGTTAGGGATAAAATAATGTTCTCCACGTTTAAGCATCACTACCAGTGTTTTTTCGGGGAAGGGTATATCCATGATGCGATGACCTAATTTCAATACATTTTCATCAATAATAATTTCGCAAGAACTGGATTTGGTGGCATCAGAGAAGTCTGTATCGAGGAAATCAATGGGTTTAGGCACTTTTGTGCGATCGAAAATTCGGAGTACTTTTGCCATAGAAGGCACGCTTGTTCCTTGTACGATTAAAGATATGATGGTGATAAAAAAGACAATATTGAAAATTAATTTTGCATTCTCTAAGCCTGCAATCCAAGGGTACATGGCAAATACGATGGGAACGGCTCCTCTTAATCCTACCCAAGAAATATACATGCGTGCATTGAATGGGATTTTCCGAAAGGGCAATAAGGATATCAAGACAGATAAAGGTCGGCCAAAAATAATCATGAAGAATCCTACCAACAGACCGGTGATAAATACCTCCGGATTTAATAATTCAGTGGGATTCACCAATAATCCTAAGGTCAAAAACAAAACGATTTGGGCTAACCATGTTAAGCCGTCGAAGAATTTAATAATAGATTTTTTGTGTACGAATTTATGATTTCCAATAATCAATCCACCGACATATACCGCTAAAAATCCATTTCCATGTATGAAATTTATAAATGAATAAATGAAGAAGGCACATGCAACGATAAATACCAAATACAAAGAATCGTTGAAGAGTTCAATTCTATTGATAATCCATATGGAGATTTTGCCCAAAGCATATCCTCCCAAGGCACCGATAGACATTTGCATAAAAAAGTCTAGTACGGCATGACCTATACTATGTGCTAAAGGGCTTTGAATAAGTTGAATGAAAACAATAGTAAGCATGAAGGCCATGGGATCGTTACTTCCACTTTCCAATTCTAAGGTAGGTTTTAAATTATGTTTTAATCGTAAGCTTTTAGCCCTTAGTATGGAAAATACCGAAGCTGAATCGGTCGATGACATAATCGATGCCAGGAGCATAGACTCTAGAAAAGTGAAATGAATGCCTATAGAAAAATAGTTGCTAATAATATATATGAATCCTCCGACAAAAAAAGCTGTCAACAAAACTCCTAAGGTGGCCAAAACCACTCCTTGTGCGGCTATGGGTTTGATGTCGTTTAAGTGAGTGTCCATTCCACCGGAAAACAAAATGCTGCACAAGGCAACCGTCCCTATCGCTAATGCTGAATTTGGATTGTTTACTTCTATTCCTAATCCATCTGTACCGGTAATCATGCCCAACAAAAGGAATAGCAACAAAGTAGGGACTCCTAATTTGTATCCTGTTTTACCTGCTAATAAACTTATAAATAATAATATAGAGCCAAGTAAAAGGATGTTCTCTAAGGTTAGATCCATGTTGTTTGAATTTTAAGAAATATACAAAACAACGTGATAAGAACAAAAAAATTATAAAAATAGAAGTAAAAAATTATATGAATGTGATTTAACCCTTATTGTTTAATCCAGGAAGTTGGATTAAGGGGTGTACGTTCTTTGCGTATTTCAAAATGCAGTTCCGCTTTGCTGTCGTTAGGATCTGATTTCATGTTTCCGATAACTTGTCGGGTGCTGACTACATCGCCGGGCTTTACACAGACGCTTCCTAAATTACTATATACGGTTAGATAGGCACCGTGGCTAATAATAACCACATTTGCTCCGTCAATGATACTCACGGTCGATACTTTTCCGTTGAAAATGGAACGTACGGAGGCCGCTCTATCTGTTAAAATGTTAATGCCATTATTTGTTATCAATACCGATGATACTTCCGGATGAGAGTAAGTACCAAAGTTTGTAATGATATTTCCTTTATCGACAGGCCATGGGAGCTTTCCCTGATTATTTGCAAAGTCGGCCGACAATGCTACATTGGCTGCTTCTACTTTTGGAGAAACCGATTTTTTGGCTTTGGCTAATTCGGCTTCAATGATTTTGGCTATCTGATTATCAATGGCTTTTTGACGTTTGATTTTACGATTGATTTCTGTATTTATCTGACTTTCTTTCTTTTTTAAGGTTGATACTACTTGATCTTTGTCCCGTTGTTGTTTTACTAAGTTTGTTTTTTCTTGGTTTTTATGCTCCAAGAGGTTCATTTTTTCTTGTTTGTTTTGCATCAACACTTTTTCTTTTTCTTTCTTGGTTGCTTGTGTTTGTTGAATAATTAAGACATGGCGATTGAGTGCATTGGAATATTCTTGTAAATAGCGCATGCGTTTTACCGCTTGATGAATGTTTTCCGAGGATATAATGAAATTTGCTTTGTCAAGCATGTTTCGGTGTTTATAGGCTATGTAGATTGCTTTTCTATAGGCATCAATCAATTCATCGAGTTTAGTTTGTAATTGGGTAATTTCTTTGGTTACTTCCTCTATTTCGACGTCTATATAGGAAAGTTCTTCGTTGATGGTTTGAATAAGCTTTTCCCTGTTTTTTATTTGATTAGTGATTAATTGAATTTCCCGCAGGGAGGCTGTTTTGTTTCGACGGGTTTCTTCTAAGAGTTTTTTTTGTTGTGCTAGTTCTTTTTCGAGTTGTTTTTTTTCTTTGGTTTGGGCTTCTTTGCTGGTTTGACTCCATAAAGTATGGCTGCTGCCTAATGATAGACAGACAACTAGTATGAAATATACTATTTGTTTTATATTTTTATACATGTCGTTTTATAATGTTACAAAATTATATAACCTTATTACATTATGAAAATATCTTTACAAAAGTATTTCACAGTATTATGTTAATAAAAACCCTCTTTTTGTCCATAGAAAGGCACCTAAATAAGGTAGGTTTCATTTTTTTGTTTTGAAATAAAGATTACTTTTGCAGAGCAGTACTAATTCTGTATACAGGCATCAAAATTCTGATAATTAAAAGGTATGTTTGACATTCAACCGTTAGTATCATCACAAAACCACACACCCTTACTTATAGCAGGGCCATGCAGTGCCGAATCGCGAGAGCAGGTGTTAGAGACTGCTCTTCAGCTTTCGGAAAAACCCATGATATCCTTGTTTCGTTGTGGCGTATGGAAGCCTCGTTCATCACCTCATAGTTTTGAAGGGTGTGGGGAACAAGCTTTATCCTGGTTGCAAGAGGTTGAACAAAGCTATCATATCCCGACTTGTATTGAAATAGCCATACCTCAACATCTCGAAATCGCTTTAAAACATAATATACGGTATTTTTGGATAGGTGCACGAACGAGCGTTAATCCTTTCATGGTACAGGCTATAGCCGATACTGCTAAAGGCAGTGATGTTAGCATCATGATTAAAAATCCTATTTCGCCCGATTTACATTTATGGATAGGAGCTTTTGAGCGCTTGGCCAAAGCCGGAATAAAAAAAATGGCTTCCATACACAGAGGATTTTCTACCTATGAACATTCCATATATAGAAACAATCCTTTATGGAATATTCCCATAGAATTCAAACGCCGGCATCCCGAAATCCCCATGCTCTGCGATCCAAGCCACATGGCAGGAAATAAGGATTTTATTTTCGAAATTGCTCAAAAAGCTTTGTATATGGATGTAAATGGCTTGATGATTGAAGTGCATGTTGATCCTACTCAGGCTTTGAGTGATAGAAGTCAACAACTAAAACCGACTGAATTCTTTAATTTAATCACACAATTACGCATTCCTTCTCTGACAGAAAAAAAAGACAAACAGTTGAAAACATACCGTGATATGATTGATGAGCTGGATAAAGATTTATGCGCACTCCTGGCCAGACGTTTGGAAATTGTGGAGAAGATTGCATACTACAAAAAAGAGAAGAATATTTCTTTGTTGCAAATTAATCGTTGGCAAGAAGTTATTGATCACGTATTGCAACAAAGTGATTATTGGCATTTAAATAAGGATTTTATGCAAAAACTCATGGAGGTTTTGCATGAAGAAACCATCAAAATACAAGAAGAAATTATTAAGGTAAAAAAATGAAAACATATCCTGTAGTAGTCAGTGTTGCCGGTTCGGATAGCGGAGGTGGAGCGGGCATTCAAGCGGATATAAAAACCATCTCTTCCTTAGGGCTTTATGCTGCTACAGTCATCACGGCGATTACCGCTCAAAACACCTTAGGAGTCAAAGGCATTCAGTCGGTAACGATGGATGTTTTTCGACAGCAATTGCAAGCGGTCATGGATGATTTTCACATCGACGCTGTTAAAATCGGTATGTTACATAGTCCGGAAGTTGTGGAGGTGTTGACGCAAGCTTTGCTAACATATAAGCCAAAATATATTGTGCTTGATCCGGTCATGGTGGCTACAAGCGGAGATTCTCTCATACAACATTCAACGATTGAAAGTATGAAGAAAAACTTATTTCCACTTTCTACAATCATTACTCCCAATTTAAAAGAAGCTTCTTTGCTTGTAAACAAATCTTTAGAAACAGTTGATGAGATGAAACAGGCAGCTTATGACCTTCTGTCTTACGGTTGTAAGGCTGTATTGGTAAAAGGGGGGCATTTAAAAACAAAGAGCATGACGGATGTGCTATGGATACAAGGAGATGAAAATCCGCTTACGTTTAGTTCAGATTATATAGAAACCAATAATTTACATGGTACAGGTTGTACCCTGTCGTCGGCAATAGCCAGTTATTTAGCCTTAGGATATGCATTGCCTGAAGCAGTAGATTTAGCGAAAAAATATGTCTTTATGGCTATTATGCAAGGAAAGGATCTTGTTTTGGGGCATGGACACGGGCCGTTAAATCATGGTTTTAATCCTCAAAAATTAAAAATTATTAAAAAAAGGAATGTATGATACAAGTGTTTGTGAATAATCGTGAACAACAAATCGAAGTGGCTTCTTCGCTTATGGATTTAATGAAAATTTTACATCGGGAAGAAGATAAACGCTTGGCGGTTGCAATCAATAATAAAGTGATAGCCCGCGTGGAATGGGAAAACACCATTTTACAAAACGATGATAAGATAGTACTTATCCATGCTGTTTACGGTGGTTAGTGTCTTGTTTCCAAAGTTGATAACTGTTATATACATTTTGTAATATCACATAGATGGCTGGAATGATTGAACTTATGGGATTCAAATAGGTTTGGGACATCCAAATGGCTAAAACGGTATTTTTTTGTCCCAAAGATTGACCACCTGCAACTTTATCTCCGTAACGATTGCCGATATATTTACCCAATGCGAATTGTATAATACATATGATCAGGGCTAATATACCGGCGCCTATCATAAACCAAAGGCTAATTCCTTGTTGATTTAAAATGAAATTAATGATTTTTGCAATGACGACGGTCAATGCCAATGCCCATAAATAAAACGAAATAAATTGCAATTTTAAGATTTTGGTATTTAGTGTAGGAGAGAACTTTTGAATGCTTACGGCTAAAATAAACGGGAGTATTAATACCGGAGCTATTTTTGCAAATATCAATCCGAACGATTCCCAAAAAGATAGTTTCGCGCAGCCTCCTATGAACGAAAAATAGATAGGAGCCATAAAAGCAACAACCAAATTACTTAATAAAGTGTATACTCCCATAGTGGTTAGGTTGCCTCCCAACATGACGGCAATGACAACGGCTGAAGTTGCTGTTGGGGCTAATATACATACCAAAGCTCCTTGTGCAAGTTCATGGTCGAAAGTGTATAACAAAATATAAGATAGAATACTTGCTACTAATTGAAAAAGAAGTAAATACAAGTCAAAATTGCCAATCCGCATTTTGCTCACGTGGATAGAACTATAGGTAAAAAATAACATCAAGAATATTAAAATTGGAACAGCGCTCGACAGTAAGATAATATAGGAATGAAACAAGAGTCCCAATATAATAGCAAACGGTAATACATAACTTCTATATTGCTGCATGTTGATTTGATTACAAGGCTTAAAACATATGTTCTATCAGTATTTTAGTGCCAATAGCTATCAATATGAGGCCTCCAATGAGTTCAACTCTCATGATTTTCAATTTACCAAAACGAAATCCGATAAAGACAGCAGCAAAAGAAAACAAGAAAGCAATGAGTCCGATAATAATCACCGGTAAGATAATATTTATATTCAGAAAAGCAAAACTAATTCCAATGGCTAAAGCATCGATACTGGTAGCAATTCCCAGTATAAGTAATGTTTTTAATGAAAAGATAATGCAAGGTTTATCTTTTTTCTGAAACGATTCATATATCATTTTACCACCTAAATAGGATAAAAGGATAAAAGCGATCCAGTGGTCGAAATCGGAAATAGATTCAGCAAAGTGGAAAGCTAATGCCCATCCTACTACAGGCATAAGAGCTTGAAAGGCTCCCATGATAAAAGCGGTTAAGAAGGCTTGTTTGTAGCGAAATAAGGAAGAACAGCTGCCAATAGAAATGCTCACAGCAAAACTATCCATGGCTAATCCGATGGCAATAAAAATGATTGAGGTAACATCCATACGTTTTGCGCTTGTTGTTTTTGTATCTCTATTAGTTTTAGAATCTATATCTTAGGATAGATTCATAAGAGATTCTATTTCGGTTACCTTTTTAGGGAGAGGTCGTCCGATGACGCGACAAGCCGTATCGGTAATGACGATGTCGTCTTCAATTCTGATGCCGCCAAAACCTATATATGATTTTACTTTATCGTAATTAATATATTCCACGAATTTATTTTCTTTTTCCCATATGCTGATTAATTGTGGGATAAAGTATATGCCGGGTTCAACCGTTAAGACAAATCCTTTTTTCAATGTTTTGCCGCAACGTAAACTGCCATGACCGAAGATGCTACTGCGTTGTATGTATTCGGTATAACCTACATAGTTTTCGCCCAGATCTTCCATATCGTGTACATCCAATCCAAGCATATGCCCCAATCCGTGTGGCATAAATAAAGCATGAGCTCCCACTTTTGCTGCCTCTTCGGCATTGCCTTTCATTAAACCTAACTGGGTTAATCCTTTTGCGATAATCGTAGTAGCGTGTAAATGAACGTCGAAATAATTTAGTCCGGGTTTAGCCATAGCAATAGCTTCCAAATTAGCTTTCAATACGATTTCGTAAATTTCTTTTTGTTTTTGAGTGAATCTACCCGAAACGGGAAAACTGCGTGTGTAATCTGAAGAATAGCCTGTTTTTAATTCGGCTCCGGCATCTACCAACAACATGCGCCCATTTTCTAATTTTTGTTCATGATTGTGGTTGTGTAAGGTTTCGCCGTTTTGAGATAATATAACCGGAAAAGAAACCCCGTTTCCGCCCGAAAGAGCTATGCCTTCAATCATACCCGAAAGTTCTCTTTCCAATTTACCGACTTTGCAATAACGCATGGCCGCCATATGCATATCGACACCCAGGTTACAGGCTTTTTCCATTTCTTGAAGTTCTTCGTCGTCTTTTACTTCACGTAAGGAAACTACCCCTTTGATAAATTCAATGGAAGCCTTTTGTTTCAATGCATCAAAAGCAATACCCAGGGTATGATGTAAAAATATTTTGTTGTCATCCCGATAAGGGGGTAAATAATGAATTTTTCGACCCGATGATTGAGCCTTTTGCAAATAGTTAATTAAGTTAGCCAAAGATTGAGTGTGTGTTACTCCGCATTGCCCTGCCAATGCTTCGATGGTTGGTTGATTACCCATCCATATGATATCGTCGATGGTATAATTATCCCCAAAAATAATTTCTTTATCTTCATCCAGATCGATTACAGCCGCTAAATGATCCAATTGTATTCCGAAAAAATATATAAAATGACTATCTTGGCGGTAATGATAAGTGTTTGATGGATAGTTCATGGGAGCTTCGTTGTTTCCCAAAAAAAGTAGAATGCCGTCTTTTACGGTTTTTTTTAATGCATTACGTCTTTGAATATAGGTGTTTTTGTCAAACATGATTTTTGTATTTAATGAAAATAAATGCAAAATTACACTTTTATTTTTAGTTTCCACAAAGAACAGAAAAGCTCCTATATTTTTGAAAGAGCTATTATTTGAATCGTATCATATACATGAAACAATACAAAAAGCGAATATGTTTCCTTTTGATTATGGAAGCAATATAAATCTTATTTTTAGGTAGCGTAGGCGTGTATTATAAAATATAGGAATTTAGATTACAGCTCTTTATGGAATTGTGTGGCAGATGCTTGCGCTTTACAAGTAATGACCATATCATTGATACACACATGATCGGGGAGTGATAGCACAAAGGAAATGATATGTGCAATATCGTCGGCGTAGAGCGGAGTGTAACCTTTATATACATTGTCGGCGGCTTCTTTATCGTTTTTAAAGCGAACCAATGAGAATTCGGTTTCGGCAGCACCGGGGGCCAATTGTGTTACTTTAATACCTGAATGTAGCATGTCTATGCGCATGGCTTTGGTAAGAGCATCCACGGCAAATTTTGTTGCACAATATACGTTTCCTTTCGGATATACTTCTTTTCCGGCAATGGAGCCTATGTTAAAGATATGTCCTTTTTTACGTGCCACCATATAAGGAGCTATGCTGCGGGTGACGTATAATAATCCTTTCAGATTGGTATCGATCATTTGTTCCCAGTCGTTGATATTGCCCTCTTGGATATGGTCCATTCCGGCTGCTAATCCAGCATTGTTTACCAATACATCGATTGCTTTCCATTTATCGGGTAGGTTTTCGTTCATATGGAACGTTTGTTGACGGTTCCTCACATCATAGGCCAATACGAGAACGTCGCGTTGATAGGTTTCTTTGATTTCCTTTTCTAAGGCACGTAATAAATGTTCACGTCGGCCGGTAATAATAAGGTCATACTTGTTTTCGGCAAGTTTGAGGGCAATGGCTTTACCAAAACCGCTGCTTGCACCTGTAATATAAGCTATCATAATTATATGTTATTTAGTTGGTAAGTTCTCCTCCGAAAATATATTTAACGCCCAATAAGAAGTTGATACGTTCAGAGGGATAGTTGTAATAAAAATAATTTCGTTGAGCGGCAAAATTATTTAGGTCTAAGAAAAAGGATAAACGTTTATTCCAACGATATTCACAGCCGATGTTAAAGTCGAATACCGACTTCATGACTTCCGATTTGATGCTGGCATCAGCTTGCATGGAGGGATAATAGGCCCCGCTGTGTATATAGAAATCGAAAGAGAACAAGAATTTATCTTTTAGATTATAATTTGCTTCCAAAGAACTAATAAATAATGGTTTATACCATGCTTTCTTGATTGAATCAGTGGAATAAAGGTTGTATTCGAAAGATAAAGCGATGTTAAATATATTCTTATACGTATAGGTCAAATTGAGGTGAGCGTTGGTGTGTATGGATTGACTTTTTACCAATAAAAATGTATTGTATAAATTAACGGCCGTGTCGTTTAGCAAAAAACGAGAGGATGTGTCGTTAAAGAAAAATGGCATATCGTCGTTGAGCGACAAGGAGGCTCCGGCTCCAAAAAATAAGGAATGAGAAAGGTTGGTTTTGGTGCCGGCATACAAACGGATGTGTTGATTTACGAATCCTAAGTCGAGATAATCCGATAAAAACGGATTTAAACGCATGCTTTCAAGATAGGAGTAGTGTTTCATGCCTCCATCAACACCTACATAGAAAGTCAAAATATTGGGGACCACATTTAACAATGCTTCTATGTTGGGATAAATAGCAAATTTAGCACTGTCTTGTAAACGCATGGCAAGATCAAATCCTATACGGAAAGAGAAATTATGATAGGCAAATTGTAAGTTAGGTCGGAGGTTGAACAACCAACGGTCTTTTTTGATGTCTTGAAGTGCCCATTTGTTATGATAATAATTCACATCCATATTGCCTCCCAATTTTGCCATATCCAGTCTGGCTATGTTTATTTTTTGAAACAAGGTGCTTTTGGCTTGGAGTTGATGTTCATAGGATGAAAAATTGTCGAAAAGGAAATCGTAATCTAATGAATAGATTTGGGTTAATTTGTTAGAACGTGTTCCGTAATTACTCATGGCACTTACATTGGCATGCGCTGTTTGATAGTGACGGGCGATTTCTTTGGCTTTTGGAAAGTATATATCGCTTATACCGAATATTTTTTTCAAGGAATCGGTATTATATCCGTAACTATGAACGAAATGATGTTGATAGTCAACATTGGCATTGATAATATAGTTGTTCAGAAACATTTGTCCATACATATCAATGTTGGATTGACTGAAGGAAGCCGGTCCGAAACTTTTGAGTTTACCAAAGAAAGAATGGTGTTTCACATTCAATCCATAGGCATAATTTTTTGATCGTAGATTGCTATGACTAAATTCTACATAAGGTTCCATCCATCCAAAACCTGCTTTGACGTAATTTCGATATAAGCGTGTAATTTGGTCTTTCCCTACTTTAGGCGCTTTGATGGGTTCGGGGCGGTACTCAAAAGTATATACCAAATCTTCAATATTATATTCTACTTTCGTTTCTATGTTGGTTGTATCAACAAAGACGGCCGCTTTCATGATTTTCTCCTGAGCATCTTTGATGGAAGGAGTAAAGGATGAACTTACCACGACATCGTATTGAGATTGTCCCAGTAGATTCGTAGTGCCAATCAGTGTACTTAAAATTATAATTGCTTGATATGTTTTCATATGCCTTAGCATTTTCTTATATGGATTCATATGTCATAAATTATTCTATGGTTTCGGGTGTTTTTGTTTCTTCCGTTTGTTTTAAGGCTTCGATTCGCTGTTTTTCCAGTGCTTCTTCTTGTTGAATGATAGCATCATATTTTTCTTTTGCCATTTGGCGCAGGTCTTCTCCGTCGTAATTTTCAATGATACTCATATATGTATGTTTGGCTTGGAATGAATTTCCCTTTTGTAGGTAAATGTCCCCTAACAAGATATAGCTTTTAGCCAGCCAGTAGTCGTTGGATATATTGGTTAGGATTTCAAAGATTTTCTTCTCGGCTTCAAGCAGATTGTCTTGTTTGTAAATGATGTAAGCGATATAATACAAAGCTTCGGAGGCATAATCGGGCTTGGATGATTTTGACAATAAAGTGTATTCTTGAAGAGATTTTTTCAAATCATTTAATTCCAAAGCGGAGCGAGCAATGATGAGATGTGCTTCCTCTTTTTGTTCGGTGCTTATTTTAGGTTCTTCCAAAAGCATTTCCGACATAGCCATGGCATTGCTATAAGCTTTATTGAAATAAGATGAACGTGTTATTCCCAATAGTGCTTGTGTTTTTTGTGAGGGGAGTGTTGTCTTTTTATGTAATAATGTAAAATAAGTGAGGGATTTTTCATAGTCTCCTTTTCGATAATAAATATCAGCGACATTTTGTAGAGCTGTGATTTCAAAAGGATCCATGGGATTTTGAATCACATATTCATAGTTTAGCAAAGCTTTGTCGAAATCGGATTTTCTCATGGCACATTCTCCGTTATAAAAATGAGCTTGAGTGGTAAACACTCCTTTGGGAAAACGATCCAGATAAGCGGTAAATCCTTTAGCGGCATCATCAAATTGTTTGGTGAAATACTTTTCAGAAGCGGCATTATACATGATTGTATCTTGATTTTCGACCGTTATATTGGCGAAAGAAACATTTTTTACGTAAAGAAAGAATTCTTCAATGTTGCCACCGGTAGAATATATGGTTTCTATATTTTTCAATGCAGTCGCTGCTTCTTCTGATTTGGGATAATTTTTTACGATTTTCTTAAAGACATCCAATGCTTTCTCATCTTGTTCGGTATTGAAATAAATCAAGCCGAGTTTTAATAAAGCGGTTTTTAAAAGTGGACTGGAAGGATTGTTTTGGATGAAATTTGCATAGCATTCTTCGGCTTTTGCATTGTTCCCTGTCAGCATATAGGTATTTGCCATTTCGATGTGTGCATCGATACTATAATTTGATTTGGGATATTCTTTCAATAAAGTTTCGAGTGTAGCGATTTTAGTATCGTATAAACGAAGTCCGCCTTGCGATTGTGCTTTCTGATATAAAGCGTAATCCACATCATATGACTGTAAGGTTATGACTTTATCATAGGCTTCGATGGCGTTTTGTAATGCGGACGACATATAATAACAATCGCCGGTGCGGTTATAAGCATCGGCTATTATCTTCTTATCGTATAGATTGACATCTTCCTGGAAAAAGGATAAGAAGCTTTTTAAGGCCAAAGGATATTGTTTCTTTTTAAATTGGGCATAGCCCAGGTTGTAATATGCCATGGCATATTCATCGGTTTTAGGCGAGGCATTTCGTGATGAGAGGAAAAGATTATAATAGTTTATGGCTTGGTCGTAATCCTTATCTCGATAGTATATTTCGCCTTTCCAATATAAGCTTTGGGCATAAATAAGGGGATTGTAATTGTTTTCTATGGCTAAATTAAAGTGTTTTTCCGCCTCTTGATAGGCTTTGTTGTTATAGAGTTCGATGCCCCTATAATACAGTGCTCGTTGGTAGGCTTTCAGTAAAGTAATGCTTTTATGTTCTATTTTATCCAATGAGGCAATAGCCGCTTTGTAATTTTTGGTTGTCAAATAAATACTGCTTAGAAAATGTTCGGCTTCGTTTTTATAATTGGATTGAGGAAATTCGTTTAAAAACTTTTCGAATGCTGCTATGGAAGGAACAAAAGGATTGCTTGTTAACTCATATTGTAGTTTAGCATAGGCATATAAAGCATCTTCCATAATGATGGGATTTTTCCTTAGTTCGTAGGCAGAAAGAAAGGCATTGGAGGCAAATTCTTTTTGGTTTGTTTGTAAGTAGCAATCGCCTAACGAAAAATACACATATTGATTGATGCTGTCGTTGTCTTTACAAAAGGATTTTGTAAGAAGATCAATAGCTTGTTCGTATTGTTTGTTTTTATAATAGCAAATGCCGATTTCATAAAAATCATCGCAGCTGAGTACAGCTGTTTTTTCGGTATAGGCTGTAAAATACGGAATCGCTTTGTCGTACTGTTTTAATTGATAATGGGATTGGGCAATGATACGATTTATTTCAGGCCATCTCTTTTGTGTGCTTTTGGCTAATAAGTCTTCGGCTTGTTGTATGATTTTCTCATAGTCGCCCAATGCAAAGTAAATGTGTGAGATGTAAAATGGAACGATGCTGCTGTAGGAGGGTTCGTGGGCTAATTTTTCAAAACCCATGAGTGCCGAATGGTAATTGTTTTCGAGGTATTGAATGTGTGAATAGTAAAACAAAGCTTTGGAGGTATATTGACTGTCTTTTTCTTTGGCTTTCGATAAGAGAGGTTTGGCCTCTTTATAGTTTTCGTGTGTAAAATAAGCATATCCTAATTTAAACTCATACTCGTTGATGCATTCATGAGGAAGCAAGCGAAGATCAATTTTTTCGTAAGCATGTAAGGCTTTGCGGTAAGAAGATTGATTGAAATAATAATTTCCTAAATAAAACCATAATCTGTCGAGGCAGGCATTTTCGGGATAGGCTTCCATAAACGATAAAATAAGTGTCTCGGCATCTTTATGATACAGTAAACAAGCACAAATTCCCATATAGTAATGGGATTGTTCCTTACGAATGTCGTATTTTTGAGGAATGACATCGTAAACAAGTTTAAACATTTTTTTGGCTGCACCATATTGCTCTAAAGCAAATAATTCAATGGCCGAATTATATTCTCTGTCGGGAAAGGAATATGTTTTATTTTTTTGCGCATGACTTATACCGGTACATACTATAAAAGCAAAGATAATTACATATCTAATTTTCTTACTATCGATTAGTTGCATTTTAACGGTCTTTATGTTAAAAGATGAAATTTTGTCTACAAAGTTAACGTACTTACTAACAAAAATCATAAAAAAAAGGACTTTTTATCAACAATATATTTTTAATAAAACCAAAAATCCTCCTGTGAAAGCTAGCTTTTTTTGATTAGTCCGTAGGTTCATTCATTTAAAAACAAATTTTTTAGGTAACATCGCCGTGTAAACAATAATTCGGCATCGTATTTTTCCCAGATACGATTGGCTTTATTGTATTCCAATTGTTGGTTGGTGATGGCGTATTGATATCCTTTTCGGATAAATATTTCGTTTAATTTGCAGTGATACATTATGTGTATGCCACTTCCGGACCATTTGGGCAGCACACCGGTTAGATACATATCGACCCTTGTGTTTTTCTTTAATGCTTTTTGAATGTAATACCAGCCAAAAGGGAATAGTGAGCCTTTTGCTTTTTGTAGGGCAGTAGTCAAAGAAGGCACACATAAACTGAATCCAACCAAGCTATTATTTTCGTCTACTAACACATTAACCAAGTCTTTTTGGATTAAATAAAGATTGTTTTTTATATGAAAATCAATTTCTTCGTCGTTTAAAGGGATGAAATTATAAATGTTTACGTAGCTTTCGTTCAGTGCTTTAAGCAATGCTTTTCCGTAGGTTTTTAATTCTTTTTTATGCTTAAATTCTTTTATTTTTATATTATATTTATTTGAGATGTAGGTATTTAAATTTTTGATTTTATCGGGCACTTCTTTCACTTTCACTTTGTATTGAATATAATCCACTTCTTTATGAAATCCAAGGGCTTCAATTATAGTCGGATAGTAAGCATAATTATATTCGGCCGAAACCGAGGGTGTTTCATCAAATCCGTCGATAAGCATGCCTTGTTTTTCCATATTCGAATAACGGGAAGGCCCGCTGATTTCGTTGAGCTTTTCTTGCCTGCCCCAGTCTTCAACGGCACTTATAAGGGCGTGGGCTACCGATACATCGTTAATCATGTCAAACCATCCGAAACGAATTCGCTTTTTATTTTTTAAGGCATTGTATTTATGGTTTATGATGCCGGCAATACGACCTACTACTTGCGAGTCCTTATAGGCTAACCACAGCCTACGTTCGCAAAACGATAGGGCCGGATGTTTTTGTAGTGCCATTTTTTGTTCCCGGTCTAAAGGAGGTACATAATGGGGGCAATTTTTGTATAATGATCGTTGGAAGCGGATAAATGTTTGTAGATCTTTCTTGCTTTCAACCTCTTTGATATGTATGTTTGTATCCATATGCATGATGTTGTAGGGTTGCTGATAATTGATATATATAAAATATATTATTCGCAAAAGTATAAAAAAATCATGTACTTTTCCTCTATAAATTTTGAAATAAATTTTTATCCGTCTGTGTGTATTTAATCAATTTTATGTACATTTGCCAATGCGTATTAGTATGATTTATATCAAGGCGATCACTGCTTTGGGTTAATGAAACAATATAAGTTTGACATATGAAAATAGGTATTTTATCCGACACTCACTCTTTTTTGCATCCTGAACTATTTACTTTTTTTGCCCCTTGTGATGAAATCTGGCATTGTGGCGATATTGGACGTAAAGAAACCTTCATTCAATTGCAAAACTTCAAACCCTTACGTGCCGTACACGGTAATATCGATGGTGCTGAAATAAGAAGTCAATGTAAAGAAAATGAAATATTTTATCTAAACGAAACAAAAGTATTGATGACGCATATTGGAGGCTATCCTAACAAATATAATCCTCGTGCATTGCGTTTGATACATATCCATCAACCTTCCATTTTTGTATGCGGTCATTCCCATATTTTACGTATCAAGTATGATCAAACCCACCACTTACTTTACATCAATCCCGGAGCTGCCGGTCGAGAAGGCTTCCATTCTTATATCACTTTTTTGCGTTTTGATTTCATACAACATATGCCCGAAAATTTGGAAGTGTTCGAAACTGAAAGAAGAATATCGGAGAGTTAATACGTTGAAAATTTGTCAAGTTTATAAAGTTTCACTAATGTCCGAAGAATCTGTTACTAATAACGTGTTTTTACCGGACAATAATGTAAAATTAGTATACTTGCATAATGAAAATGATTAGTTTTAAAAAGATATGAACTTGTCCTAATTACCTAAACTATCTTAGTATTAAAATTTTATCAAAAATGGAAATATACTATTTGTACATAAATCTATCAACCATATATGCTAATTTAATGAAATTTAAAATCTTCAAAATGTCTAACTAGACAAATAAATTAATATTTGCTTGGTCGGCTTTTTCCATGTAGGTGGCCACGCCGCCGATGGTAACATTATCTATTAATTCTTCTTTTTTTACCCCCATCACATCCATTGACATTTGGCATGCAATAAATTCAACGCCGTTATCCAATGCTTGTTGACGTAAAGATTCCAGTGAATCAATGCCTTTTGATTTCATAATGTAGCGCATCATGGCGCTGCCCATGCCAAACATATTGAATTTTGAAAGTTTGAGTTTGAGTGAACTGGAGGGCAACATTATTGAAAACATTTTTCCGAAGATATCTTTGTTGACTTTCGGTTTTTCAACTTTTTTAATAACGTTCAAGCCCCAGAAAGTGAAGAAAATCGTTACTTTTTGACCGGTTGCAGCGGCACCGTTTGCCAAGACGAAAGTAGCCAAGGCTTTATCTAATTCCTGACTGAAAAGTATTAATGTTTTTCCTTTGGCATCGCAAGATGTTGTCGCCGTGCAATTTTTAGGTGCGTTTTTTTCGACGATAACGGTGTACTTCCCTTTTTCATTGGTGTTTGATATCAAGGTATTTCCGGTCATATTACACCAGGCTTCTGCATCGCGAGAAAATCCCGGGTCGGTCGAAACGACTTCTAATCGTTCGCCTTCCTTTATTTCGTCAATTTTATTTTTTAATTTTAAAATAGGTCCCGGGCATTGTAAACCACAGGCATCGATTTTTACGATGTTTTTAAGCAGGATGCTTTCGGCCGGTTTGGCTGCATATTGGGGGCTGTTCTTGATAGTCTTTGGCTGACAATGTAGGAAATCCGTAGTGGCAGGTTTGAAAGTCGTATAACCTCCTACGAGATTATATACATTTTTAAAGCCGTTTCCTATTAGGATTTGTTGAGCCAGATAGCCTCTTAATCCGATTTTACAATAGAGATAAATGGGTTTATCGCTTGGTATTTCATTCAAACGGGAGCGGAGATCGTCAACAGGAATGTTAATGGCATTGGGGATAGCACCTAATTTAAATTCTTCTTTAGTTCTGACATCTATTAACGTATAAGAAGAAGGCTCGGTATTCAGAATATCTCTCCAATAAATAACAGGCATTCTGCCACTGATAATATTATGGGCTACATAACCGGCAATGGCTATAGGATCTTTAGCGGAAGAGAAAGGAGGGGCATAGGCATGTTCGAGTTTTATTAAATCATAAATGCTTCCCCCGGTTTTAATCAGTAGGGCCAATTGGTCGATTCTTTTATCAATTCCTTCTATGCCGATGCATTGTCCACCGTATAAACGTCCGGTTTCCGGATGAAAGGTAATTTTAATTGTGATGTTAAATGCATTGGGGTAATAGCCTGCATGAGAACCGGAGTGAGTAGTAGAACTTTTATAGGGGATGTTCATACTACGTAGATATTTTGCGGAAAGACCGGTAGCAGCGGCTGTCATATCAAACACTTTAGCAATCGAAGTTCCAATGGCTCCTTCGTATTTTTCTTTGTTGCCGAATACCATATTATCGGCTACCAAACGTCCTTGACGGTTGGCCGGATTGGCTAAATAATTAAGCCAGGGTTTACCGGTAATAGGATGGGGAAATTCAATGGCATCGCCTACAGCATAAATATCCTCTTGCGATGTTTGCAAATATTCATCGACCCATATTCCTTTGGTTTCGCCAATTTTAAGTCCGGCATCGACGGCTAATTGTGTTTCGGGACGTACCCCTATGGATAAAATAACCATGTCGCTGCTAAGGGTTTCGTTGGAATCGAGGCTGATTTCTATTTGATTGTTAGTGCGATGAAAAGCAGTAACAGATTTACCCAAATAGAGATTTACTCCTTTCAGTTGGAGATGCTCATGTATGATTGCGGCCATGGAATAATCCATGGGGGCCATTACTTGTTCAAGTTTTTCGACTATGCTAATTTCGGCACCTATGTGATGCAGATTTTCGGCCATTTCGAGTCCGATAAAACCGGCTCCTACGATAACAGCTTTTTTGATATCGTGTGTTTGAATATACTGTTTGATGGCATCGGTATCGCTGACATTTCTGAGGGTAAAAATTCCTTCTTCATCTATGCCCGGAATAGGAGGCGAAAAAGGTTTCGCACCCGGTGATAGCAACAACTTATCGTAAGTTTCGGAGTATTGATCTCCGTTTGCTTTACGTACCGTAATGGTTTTATGCGTACTGTCGATAGCAATGACTTCTTGTTCAACCCTTACATCTACATGAAAGCGTGTGCCAAAGGATTGAGGAGTTTGAAGGAAAAGTTTTTCTCTATCGTTAATGACACCTCCTATGTAATAGGGCAAACCACAATTGGCATAGGAGATATATTTCCCTTTTTCAAAAAGAAGAATCTCGCAAGATTCATCGTTTCGTCTAATTCGAGCAGCAGCCGTTGCCCCGCCGGCAACGCCACCGATAATAATGTGTTTCATAATTAATTTTAATTTTTTTTATTTTTCAATTTCACGAAGAATGTCTCTCAATTTGGCAGGCATTTGGGATTCATCGCATTTTAAAGAATTGACTTTTACTTTTCCACTTTCGGTTAAGGAAAAATACATTTTTCGGCGATCTTTTTGTCCCATATATCTTTCAATAAATCCTTTGTCTTCGACAGATTTAATGACTTTTGAAGTATTGGAAGCGGATAGCTTCAATTCCTTCGCTAATTCTCCGGAGGATAAAGGAGTTCTTTTCAACGCACATAATACAACACCTTCATTAAAAGTCATATCATACATTTGTTGAAATCCCATTTCGAAATCAACAATAGCTTGATATAATTCACGGATATAACTTAATGACTTATATTTCTTTTCCATTTTCTTATATTAAATCTTTAATAATTTTTAAAAAGTTTTCTTTGGAAAGTGCACCTGAAGCCATTTTAGGGGTATCGTTTAAGGGTATAAATAGAAAGGTGGGAACGCTTTGTATTCCAAAAACGGCGGCTAATTCTTGCTCTTGGTCAATATCAATTTTATAAATATAAAGCTGACCGGCATATTCTTTGGCAAGGTCTTCTAAAATAGGTGACACTGATTTACAAGGGGCACACCAGGTGGCATGAAAGTCAATGATGGCAGGTTTATCTCCCTCGTAAACCCACTTTTCAGCTTGGGCTTCGTAATTAAAAACTTTGGATAAAAACGAAGCTTTATCTAATACAATGGGAGTAGAGATTTGCGCTGAACCACAATCGTGGGATGAATGCTTGTGATGACATCCTTCTCCATTGTCGGATACGTTTCCTACAAGATAAGCTTGGATAAGGTCATCGATATTTCCTTTACATCCGCGGATTACTTTCATTTGATTGTCCTCAAGTATGTTTTTGGCATTATCTCCCATATTTCCGGCTAAAATGATTTCAACTCCCAGCTTATGAAGAGTAGTGGCTATATTGCTTTTACAACCACATCCTTCCTTACAAGCTAAATTTTCTTGAGATACAATCTTACTTTGATTGTCAATGGTATATATAGTGTATTGCTCTGCGTCTCCAAAATGTTCATCAACCATGTTATCTTTGGTTGGAATGGCAATTTTCATGTTGAATAGTTTAGTTTTGAATTTTCCAAATAACGGCGCAAAGGTAATCTTTATTTTTTTATTATACAATTTTTTTATGAGTTAATTAAGTATTTTTTATTGAAATTATTTTGAATCCGCTTATTACACAGCCACATAAAAGTATAATATTTTGCTAATTTTTGAATGAATAGAAAAAAAAGAATAGGTAAATAATGTATGAATGTTCGCCGGTGATCTTTGATTATATACGCGTATAGTTAAAGGATAGATATTGCAAATTCAGAGAATGTATGCTTGATTTTATCTCTGATTTTTCGATATACATTCAATACATATTCGGCTTCACCCTTTGCTTTAGCTGGGTCTTCAAATCCCACGTGTAAACGATGTTTTACTTCTCCTATAAAAACCGGACAACTTTCCTTGGCATTATCACAAACGGTAATTACATAATCCCATGATTCTCCTGTATACATAGCCACATTTTTCGGTACATGATGAGAAATGTCGATTCCGAGTTCAGCCATAACTTTCACCGCATTGGGATTGACTTGTTTTTCAGGATGGGTACCTGCCGAATGCACCTCCAGATTTTTATCAAAGGATTGTAAAAAGCCTTGTGCCATTTGACTGCGGCAACTGTTACCTGTACATAAAATAAGTATTTTCATAGGATTAGCTTATTTATTTTTATACAATGTAACCGAAAATTAATCCGGCTATTGTCGATAATAAAATAACTAAAAGGGTATATACGATTGTTTTTTGTGTACCCATAATTCCACGTATCACTAACATATTAGGTAACGACAAGGAGGGACCTGCCAATAATAATGCCAAAGCAGGACCTTTACCCATTCCTGATGCCAATAAGCCTTGTATAATGGGAACTTCTGTTAAAGTGGCAAAATACATAAAAGCCCCTACTATAGAGGCAAAGAAATTAGAAAATATTGAATTACCTCCTACCAATGCACTAATCCATGCATTGGGAATTACACCGGCAATAGAAGTGTTATCATGGGTGGAACCTAACAGAAATCCCGCAATGACAACACCTATAGCCAATAAAGGAACGATTTGTTTGGTAAAACCCCAGGAGGAGAGTATCCATGCTTTGTTGTCGTTTTCTTCTTTTTTATCCAATAAAGAAATCACACTCACGGCAGTAATAGCTATTACTATGCTAATCATTGGATTGCCAAATAGAAAAGCACTCAATGCTGTCAAAGCAGCTCCGGTTAACACATGCCAAGGTTTAAGTTTTAAGATATATATCATTGAATATACCAACACCAAACCAAAGGCTCCCGTTATATACCATTTATAAGACCAAATATAAAACCATAGACTTGACGTATCTTCTGCAGAAGGGTTTCCCCAATTAGCAAAAACCAATATCAACACCAAAGTAAAGAAGTGTATCATTGTTTGCCAAATGGGACGTTTCTCGGGTACATCCGGAAAATTCATTTGTTCTTCCGCTTTTATTTTTTCTTCCTTGCGATAAATGAATGCCATGATTAAACCGATAATTACACTAAAGAATACAGCTCCTATGACACGAGCCACTCCCATTTCAAAGCCTAATATACGAGCTGTTAATATAATGGCTAATATGTTAATAGCCGGACCGGAATAAAGGAAGGCAATGGCAGGTCCTAATCCGGCTCCTCGCTTGTGTATGCTTGAAAACAAAGGTAATATAGTGCAAGAACATACCGCCAATATAGTTCCCGAAACGGCAGCCACCGTATAGGCTACCCACTTTTTAGCTTTTGCTCCGAAATATTTGATTACCGATGCCTGGCTGACAAATATCGATATTACCCCTGCGATCAAAAATGCCGGCAATAAGCACAAAACCACATGTTCGCGTGCATACCATTTGGCTAAATCGAAGGTTGCATCCACAGCAGTATTAAATACCGGACTTTGAATCGGTAGAAAAAATATCCCTAAAAATACAAGGACTATCCAAAACAGGATTTTAATTTCCTTTTTTAATTCCATGTTTTAAGTTGTTTTCCCTATTTCAATTTTTTGATATTGGCTATAAGTTCTTTTTCATAGGCAGTTTTGTCGTTGTCTCTTGCATATTTTGCTAATGCAGCGGAAAGATTAACGAATTTTTTTTTCTTATTGTTAAGAATGATAAGAGTTTGCGATTTAGCATTGTAGGTATCTACTAATTCTTTATTGGCTTCATCGGTTAAGGCTACCGTTTTAAAGACCACCTCATTGTTAGGGAAATTATTGGTAATAATTTCTTTGGTTACTTTTTCCAGATTTTGGCATGCTCTGGCTTGACAACAAGATAAATTAGCTTTGAAATACAATACTTCAATTTTTTTACTACCGCTTTGAGCCATGGCTCCTGTAGTTAACATTACTAAGATGAAAAGGACCTGTAACTTCTTCATAAAAAATTTTTATTAAATGATTATTTTTGGGCATATACCGTAATACTATAAATACCGTTTTGACTTTGTTTAAAGGATAGAATCTCCTTTTCCGATATGTATTTCAACAAAATATCATCGGGGATATCTATAGCTTTTGTTTTTTGAATACGTATGTTTTTTAATCCGACTTTTTCCATGATGGAAAGATAGTCATCCGTTTGAATAGCTCCGGAAACACATCCGGCATACATTTCGACAGCATTTTTTAATCCGTCGGGTAAGCTTCCCTTTATCACCACATCAGAAACCGACAAATGTCCTCCCGTTTTTAAAATTCGGTATATTTCACGGAAAGCTTTTTCTTTATCGGGCACTAAATTTAATACACAATTACTGATAACCACATCGGCCGTATTATCCGCAACGGGCATGTTTTCAATATCGCCTAATACAAAAGAAATGTTTTTAAACCCAAGTTTAGCAGCATTTTCTGTGGCTTTTTTTACCATAGCCTCGGTCATATCAATGCCGATAACTTTCCCGGAATCTCCGGTAAGAGCACGGGCTACAAAACAATCGTTTCCGGCACCGGAGCCTAAATCAACTACCGTATCACCGGTTTTGATTTGTGCAAATTCGGTGGGGAGTCCGCATCCTAAGCCTAAATCGGCATCGCTGTTATAACCTTTTATATGACTGTAGCTTTCACTGAAAACCGTATAGTCTGTTCCGCAACAACAGGACGCACCGCAACAGGATGTTTCGTTTTGCGTTTTACTTTGTTCGGCTATTTCACCGTACTTTTCTTTTACAATCTTTTTTAAATCTTCGTTTTTCATTTGTATATTATTTATAGATAAAACATGATAGCATAATAAATTCCTACCAGGATAAATAAACCTGCCACAATGTATCGAAACCACTTTTCAAAACTTTGTATTTTGTTGTAAAAATTGCCGATACTTGAAACACTGTAAGATAATATCCAAGCCACAATTATTACGGGTAATCCGGTTCCGATGGCAAAGATTACCGGCATAAAAAAACCTCCGCTGCAAGTTACCGACATGGGGATGAGCATGCCGAAATAGAAAATGGCACTGGTCGGACAAAAAGCCATAGCAAATAGCATCCCCAACAACAATGCTCCCCAACTTCCTTTCCCTGTCAATCTTTTTCCTTCTCCTTTATATCCAAATCCTTTTAATTTTAATTTGTGGCTAAAAAGCATAAATAATCCTATCCCTATCAATATGGGAGCTAAAAACATTTCACCGTAATGGGCAATCGCTTTTTGTATGTGAAAAACAGTTGCCCCTTTCCGAAGTATAATAATCAAAATGATTCCCAATACGGTATAAACAATCACCCTCCCCAATGTATACAACATTCCATTCCAAAAGATACGATTTTTGTTCTCAATATCTTTACTTATAAAGCCTATAGCTGTAATATTGGTTGCTAAAGGACAGGGACTTATTGCGGTCAATAAGCCGAGTAAAAACGCAACAACTACGGGTAACGAATTGTTTTCTAATAGCAATTGAATATATTCCATGATATTTATTTTAACAGAACATCCATTTCTTCTTTCAATCCTTCTATGAATGTTTCCGGATTTTTATAGGCATAGGAAAACCCGAAATCGGTAAGATTCTTGACCGTTTCTTCTCCATTTTGATGTTTTACCAATAAAAGTGATGAAAAAGCAATTTCATATTTATCGGCGATGGACTCATTTTCTTTTAATGAAATATCAATTGCTTTAAAAACAATTCTACCGTCTTTCATTTCTTGGGAAAAATAGGTATCCAACATTTCCTTAGTATGTAATTCTATGGAGACACAGGATTTACATCGTTGTTTCCCATGAAAATAAAGCACTTCAATGCCATCTTGCTGAATTTCATCTTTTACCTTGGTTTGTTCTTGCTTCTTATTACTGCAGGAAAGTAAAAATAAAGCGGTCATTACCATTAATACGGTTTTTTTCATTTTTCTTTTATTTTTTGGTTAATACATCTTTTATCTGTGAAACGGACAATATGTGTCCGGACGAAACCACTTTTTCATCTATCACCAGTGCCGGCAAGGTTAATGTGTTATACTTTAAAATGTTTACAATGTCTTCTTCTTTTACTAAGGTAGCCTCCAGGCCTAATTCGGCAATGGCTTTTTCTGTATTTTCATACAGTACTTTACATTTTGAACATCCTGTTCCTAAAATTTTTATATTCATCTTTTTTAATTTTTATATTGTCTTTATTTGCTTGTTCGTAAAACAACGAACATAAACATTAAAAAATATTAACAACAATTATCTTTAATTTTACATTCTTGGAATAACTTTTTAAAAGCCTTATTAGCTATTTCCCAGTTTGTTTGATTGATACAATATTTCACTTTCGGACCTTCAATTTCACCTTGAATCAATCCGGCATCTTTTAATTCTTTTAAGTGCTGTGAAACCGTTGCCTTGGCAATAGGTAATTCCTTGTGTATTTCTCCAAAAAAACAGCTTTCTTGTTTGGCTAAAAATTGTAATATGGCTATGCGTGTCGGATGTCCTAAGGCTTTAGCAAAACGGGCTATCAACACTTCTTCGCTATGATTATTTTTATTTTTCATCTGAATTATATTGTTCGTCATTTTACGAACAATAATTGTGCCACAGCATAACATGATTAATTCAAATTTATTTGAGATTATTAATTAATGATATTATTATACCTTTCGTTTGAATGGTATAATGACAAAGTCAGAACAAAGGTAAAAATGTGCAGTTTTTGTTTATCATTATACGGGATTGTATCCTTAGGTATTTTAGCTATAAAATTAATTAGGTACGGACAGCAATTTTCTGTCAATACTTATTTCAGCAATCTAAGAAATTCGACGGTTAAATCCCATACATCTTTGACGGTTTTAATCAACAAACGTTCGTCGGGAGAGTGTACACCGCGTAGGGTAGGACCATAAGAAATCATATCCATGGCAGGGTATTTTTCGCCTATAAGTCCGCATTCCAATCCGGCGTGAATGGCAAGCACCAAAGGTTCTTTATGGTATAAGTTTTGATAAGCTTTCTTCAATATATTCAGTACTTCCGATTTTGGATTGGGTGTCCAGCCGGGATAACCTTCGTTATGTTCCACATCGGCGTTCATTAAATCGAATACAGAAGCAACCATGTTGCAGGCTTCTTCTTTTTTACTTTCGACCGAGGAACGTTGACTCGTCATCACAACTATTTTATTGGAATCCATTTTAACGGAAGCCAAATTCGTAGAGGTTTCAACAAAATTTTCAATATCTTGTGCCATGGCTAAAACCCCGTGTGGGCATGCATACAGCGCTTCAACCAGATCGCATTGGGTATACTCGTCGATGATATATTCAGGTTGTTTGCAAGCTTCTATGCGTATCTCAACACCCGGGTCGGAGACTTTCAATTCGGTTTTGACGATTTGATTAAAAGCACGTACATAACTTATAAAATCATCTTTATGCGAATGCGGAATCAGTACGATGGCTTTTCCTTCGCGGGCAATGGCATTGTGTAGATTGCCGGCTTGGATATCGGCTATGCTCATATCATAACTAAAGGTACCTTCGTAAAGGATACGGTTTAAGATTTTTACGGCATTTCCCAAATTCTTGTTGATATCGTCGCCGCTGTGTCCTCCTTTCAAGCCTTTGACTGTAATTTCGAAGGCAGTGGTATTGTCTGGAAGTTTTTCTTTTTTATATTCTATGGTGGCAACAGTACTTTTTCCGCCGGCACAGCCAATGAAAAATTGACCTTCATCTTCCGAATCAAGGTTTAATAACATTTTCCCTTTCAGCCAGTTTTCTTCCAATGCAAAGGCCCCAGTTAATCCCGTTTCTTCATCAATGGTAAACAAACATTCCATAGGACCGTGTTCAAGGTTTTGGTCTTCCAATAATGCAAGTGCAATGGCCATTCCTATGCCGTCATCGGCACCTAAAGTAGTTCCTTTGGCTTTGACCCATTCGCCATCAATGTAAGCTTGAATGGCATCGGTTTCGAAATTGAAAGCTACGTCATTATTTTTTTCACATACCATATCCATATGACTTTGAAACACGACAGGGGTAATATGTTCCTTCCCTTTGCTGGCCTGCTTGCGGATTAATACATTGCCTACTTCATCTTTTTCTGTATCTAGTCCAAGTCTTTTACCGACTTCCATTAAATAATGTATCATTTTCTCTTCCTTTTTTGAAGGATGGGGAATCTGACATATTTCGTAAAAATATTTCCAAACATTAGACGGTTCTAACTGTAAAATTTCGTGTTTCATATTGCTTTTATTTAAAGGTTATATTATTCAAGTGCAAATATACATAAATATAATTTATCTTGGTTGAAGAATGAAAATGCAAGCATTCCTAGCTGTTATTTTTTATCCATGCTATGAAAGCATCCCCCACACAAAGGCAAAAATCATAAGCAGGCAAACCGCAATTTTCATCAGCGTACCGCTAATAAATCCGAGAAAAGAACCGAATGCAGCTTTTAATGCTTTTTGGGGTTGATTGTCAAAAATCATTTCACCAATAAAAGCGCCTATAAAGGGCATGATAATGATGCCGAGGGGAGGAAATAAAAATAAGCCTGCTATGGTTCCTATCATACATCCCCAAGATCCGTAGGTAGATCCCCCGAATTTTTTTGTGCCAAGGGTAGGAATTATGTAATCCAAAATGCTTACCACTATGATAACAGCGGCAGATAAAACCAAAAAAGTAGTAGAAAAAGGATGTTTGTGTGTGAATTGCAATAAAAGAAGGGCTATATAGGCGATGGGAGGGCCGGGTAAGATGGGTAGAATGCTGCCGACTAATCCGACAATTAAAAGAATAATACCTATGACAATTAAAATAATATCCATATATGCAGAGCTTGTTAATGCGGAAACAAAGGTATATAAAAAGAAAATACCGCTCGGGGAAGAGAGCGGGTATTTTCACAAAAATAGTAAAATGAATTTTGTTTATTATAGTGCAATGATTGTGCCAAACCCATACTTTCAAAAAAAATTAAATGTTTTTTTTGCCGATTTTATAACCGTAGACCGAAAAAAACAAAATGACAATATAACAAGGAATGGCAATCCAATAGGCTTGTTGGGTATTCGTCATATCGGCCAAGCGACCGTATAGTAAAGGTAAGATGGCTCCGCCGGCTATCGCCATAATTAACAAGGCAGAAGCTTTCTTTGTGTGTTGTTCAAGACCATCCAAAGCGAGCGGCCAGATGATCGGCCATACCAACGCATTGGCTAAACCTAACAGGGTAATAAAAAAAACGGTATATGGAATTACCATAGTGATAGGACGAAAGCTAGTAATGTCAATAAAAGGAAATTGAAATTGGACTTCGGACGATACACTTAACGCACAAATCACACATATAATACCTGTTACTGCACATCCTATCAAAGCATGTCGTTGTGAAATCACTTTCGGAATCAAAGCAACGCCGATAAAATATCCGATTACCATGGCTATTAAAGTTAAACTGGTATAGTATTTTGCCGATTCAATGCCAATACCCAATGATTTGCCATATTGAATAACGGTATCGCCGGCTATGACTTCAACCCCTACATAAAAAAATAAGGCTATCACACCCATCCACATATAAGGATAATGCCATATACTTTTTTCGGATTTTTTGTCTTTTTCTTCTTTTTTGTCAATGTCGGGCAAATGGGTGAAACGGATTAAAAAGCCGAGTAGCAGCAAGACAATAGTCATGGCAATGTATGGATTAACAAGTCGTAATGCCATGGTGTCGAGTAAAAAATTAATTCTGTCGGGAGAAATGCTCATGCCTATTTCACGCGTAATTTCCTCGGTACCGGAAAGTACAAAGGTAGCTAAGATAAGCGGGGCTAAAATACCGGCGATTTTATTACATATTCCCATAATACTGATGCGTTTGGCTGCACTTTCGATCGGGCCTAATATGGTAACATATGGATTAACGGCGGTTTGCATCAGTGCCAATCCGCTTCCTAAAACAAATAATCCTATAAGAAATAGTATATATGATCGCATATAAGCAGCAGGAATAAACAAAGCCGAACCTATAGCCATAGTAAACAATCCGGCAGCAATACCGTTTTTAAATCCTATTTTTTCTAAAATACTTGATGAAGGTAGCGCCATGATAAAATAAGAAATGTAAAAAGCAAAGGTAACAAAATAGGCCAGAAAGTCGTTTAACTGGCAGGCTAATTTTAAAAATGGAATCAAGGTGCCGTTTAACCATGTTACAAACCCAAATACAAAATAGAGGACTCCAATGATTATAATACCAAATATGTATTGTTGTTTTGATTGTTTCATCATAATATAGATAATATGTATTTTATTCCCAATCTTCTGTGTCTGATAAAAAATCTTTCAGATAATCTAATTGACGGCGGTCTCTTTTGGTTGGACGACCTAAACCATGTTCGCGATATTCCACATGCTCATGTAGCATCTTTATTCTCTCATATTCTTCTTGAGGAGTAAGATCCTCGTAATATTCAGGAGTAAGCTTGGCTGGTAAACGATTTTTAGGGAAATCCAATACCTTTACCGTTTTTAATAATTGCCCTATTCTTACCTGTATTTCTTCATTTGTTTTAACTTCACGAGAGGGTTTACAATTAACGCCTCCTATTTTCACTTTTCCTGCATTACAAGAATCGCTGGCCATGCTACGTGTTTTAAATATTCGCACCATCCATAACCATTTGTCAATACGTGTTTTTTCCATTATCATTAATAGGTAAATACATATTGAATAAGATTGGCACCCATTTGTAATGCTTTGATATGCATCTCTTGTGTGTCATTATGTACACTGATGTCTTCCCACCCGTCGCCTAAATCGCATTCATACGTATAAAAGCAAATGAGTCGATTTTCGTAAATGAGCCCAAAACCCTGTGTGGGTTTATTGTCATGTTCATGAATTTTTGGCAGTCCGTTTGGGAAATTGTATTTTTGATGATAAATGGGGTGAGAAAAAGGGAGTTCGATAAATTCAAGTTCAGGAAAAACCTTTTTCATTTGTGAGCGCACATAGGGATCAATCCCGTAATTATCGTCGATATGTAGAAATCCTCCGGCTAATAAATATGTTCTGAGATTCAATGCTTCTTCATCGGAAAAAACAACATTCCCATGCCCGGTCATATGCACAAAAGGGTAATTGAAAATTTCTTTGCTTCCTACTTCAACCGTTGCGGGTTCTGTATCTAAGGTAGTGCCTAAGTTTTGATTGCAAAAACGAATTAAATTCGGTAGCGAAGTGGGGTTTGCGTACCAATCGCCGCCGCCTCGATATTTAAGCAAGGCAATTTGTTGTGCTTGACTCAATATCAAGCTAAAAGAGAGGCCTACAATCAATAAAAACTTTTTCAACCGTTTTTTGAATTTTATAAACGCAAAAGTACAATTTTAAATCATGTCATGAAGATGTAAATAAAAAAATCCGTCGAATCATTCAACGGATTATATGCGATGATATATACGTATGTTTATTTATTGTTTAATAAATTTTTTGTATACTATATTATTTGACTCGGTTTGACATTTGACAATATATACCCCTTTCGACAAGGAAGACGTATTTATTCTAATTTCATTTGATCCTTCGTAGCTTGCAATTTCTTTTCCTATTAAATCGTAGACTTGAATTTTCTTTAAGGGGAGGTTTATGGTTTGAATAATGATATAATCATTAGCCGGATTGGGGTATACCTTGATTTTATGTGTGTAGTCCCCGTCATTCACACTTAGATCTGATTGTTGAACAATGGTTAAGTGTCGGCTGAAGCTTGCATTGGCAATGGTAAAGACTGCGTTTCTGTTTGATCCGCTTGTATTGTCGGATAAAGCCGTAAATGTAACTTCTATGGTATCTTTACCATGATCTACGCTAGCACTCACCCAATCTGAACTTCCACTGATGGTCCAATCCATATTTGATAATACAAATACCGAAGCAGTACTACCGGCCGTAGGCCCCATATTTTTAGTGATGACATCCAAATTCAGAAAGTCGGGCAATCTTTGTATAATTACAGCCGTATCGTTTTTAAAGCTAGCTCCTTTTACAATTAGATACATCTCTCTGTTTATGTTCCATGTATTTGCTGATTTTGTATGTATAATGATGGTATCAGGGCCATTGCCTGAAGTTTTATCTACTCCTAACCAATTACTTTCGTTGATGATTTCCCAATCTAAATTGGTGTTGATAAATAGTGTGTCTTGACTTCCTTTTGCTCCGGGCAGGGTAATGTTTTTAGGTGAAATTTCTACCATTAATTCGTAATTAACTTGTGTAATGTTAATGTATTTCGGATTTACTTCCATACTACGTATTGTCAATGGAAAGAAAAAAATGTCATTACCATTATTTAAGCTGTTTGTTGAGATGTTTACAACTGTTTCGCCTGCATTTCCCGAAGTAGGTGTAATGCTAAGCCAAACGGGTACGCTGTCAATGCTCCAATCAACAGAACTGTAAATATAAATGCTTCGTGATTGCTGTGCTTGTGAGGAGAAAAGAATGCCGGTATCGGAAACTACCAAATAGTTATAACCTAAAGCGGCATAAGCATTGATAATGCCATGCCCATCAATGGTATGAGTTGAAGCACTGTTAAGTGGGGTGGCTGTTTCTTGTAATCGAGTTTTGATATGATTGGGAGAAAGAGTGCTGTCTTTGGAAAGCATTAATCCGCATAAACCTGCAACGATAGGGCAGGCCATGGAAGTGCCTTGCATGCCATCGTAGTTTGTGTTGGAAAAGACACTGGAATACATATATCCAAATAGATAGGAATAACAATAGGTAGTGCTCAATATATTGGGGTAGGTTGTTTCAGAGGCAATAAAGCCACCCGGAGCGGCTATGTCGGCTCTGCCCGGACCCCATTGGGAGAAATACGATAATTTGCCGTCCCCATTTGCCGAAGCAACCGATATCACGCTGGGATATCCCGCCGGATAACTGATGTAATTATCTTCATCTCCTTCATTGCCTGCTGCTGCTACCAATACAATGCCTGCATCGTAACAGGTTTGAAGCAAAGTTTGTACGGTAGTACTCGACGAGGATGAACCATATGACATGCTGATAACATTCGCTCCGTTATTGGCCGCCCATTGAACGGCTTCGGCTCCGTATTGAATATACCTCGGATTACTTTCTTTGCCGGCTGATACTCCCATCAATGTAACTCCACCGCCTATGGAAGCTATACCAATGTTATTGTCGTTGATAGCTCCTACTAAACCCGCACAATGAGTTCCGTGTGATGCACTGTAAGCTGTTGAAGAATTATTTTGGGGAATGGAAGAGGAAGAGGGAGATGCACTGCCAACCGTATATTGTGTAGAGGAGGTAAATTTACATAAATTGGAACTGCTGATTTGTAAGTCGGGATGATTACCCCATATAAAATTATCAACAATAGCCACTTTGATGTGCGGACTTCCTGTTTGGACATTCCATGCCGAATCGGCTTTGATCATCTCTAAGTACCATTTATAGTTTTTGCCGTTGATGACACTGTAATAGGGATCGTTGGGAATCCATGATATCTTTTCCAAAGGGACTTTCTCGGCAAATTCAATGATATCGTTTTTATTTAATTCCTGAACCAATGCATCTACCTCATACATCCGGGTAAATTCTGCGCGTAGGGTGTATAATAAATTTTTATTATTAAATAAATAAAAAGGACGGGTGAGTGATGTTACACCGAATTTTTTAAATGTTTTTTCTAATTCGGGAAATTCCGTTAAATCAACGCTTAAATCATCATTTACTTTAAAAGTAACACCTTTACTATAATCTATTTTAAAGTAAATGACTCCGTCTTGGTATTCTTCCGATACGTTTTGTGCGTTTAAAAAGCTTATCGATAGAGAGATAAAAAGAATACTCAGAATTGTTTTATACATGTGCATTATTATTTATATTTAGCGTAAAAAATTTCTATTTCAATTATTGTACCATTCATAACGTATGTTTTAAAAAACTGGTATAAAATCTGAAAAAAAATAGATAAGACTTAGGTAGATAAACAACTAAATATTTTGATTTCATGGATTTGCGTTAATTTAATCTTCCGTTTTCTACCTAATATGTTATACAAGTCGATCGGGCTTTCTCCAAAAGATGCTGAAACTAGAAGGTAAAGTCTCTCTTTGATTTGCTTTTATTCCATGAAAGAGATATTTTCCCCCTAATAGTATTATCAAATGCAGACATATGATTCCAAATAAAGCGTAATTGTCGGAATCAACCTTAGTTTATTTGAAAAATTATAATCAAATAAAAATGAAAATATAATGTACACCGAATTTTTATATACTTTTGCCCAACCTAATAGGAAGCACATATGCCAACACAGGAATCGATTGACCGGAAATTTATTCAACAAAGCATACGCATGGCTGTTGAAAACGTTAAGCAACAACAAGGCGGACCCTTTGCCGCTATTATCGTAAAGAATAATGAAATCATAGCTACCGGAACCAATGTGGTAACTACTACCGACGACCCCACCGCTCATGCCGAAATATCGGCCATACGTGCCGCTTGTAAGAAACTTCATACGTTTGAATTAGAGGATTGTACCATTTATTCCAGTTGTGAGCCTTGTCCCATGTGTTTAGGTGCCATCTATTGGGCACATCTTTCCCGTCTGGTGTTTGCCGCCGATAAAAAACAAGCCGCCGAGGCCGGTTTCGACGATGATTTTATTTATAAAGAAATCGATTTGACCTATGAGAAACGTAAACTTATCACTTCGCAAATCCTTACCGAAGAAGGGGAAGCTCCTTTTGAAGCATGGCGAAACAACGATTTAAAAATAACATATTAATATTATGGAACACAAAGCGGGATACGTTAGTATAGTAGGAAATCCCAACGTTGGTAAATCCACCTTGATGAATGCTCTTATCGGGCAGCATCTTTCCATTATTACTTCCAAAGCACAAACCACAAGGCACCGTATCATGGGTATTGTGAACGGCGAAGATTATCAAATTGTGTATTCCGACACCCCTGGTTTATTAAACCCTGCCTACAAAATGCAGGAATACATGATGCGATATATTGAAACTGCTTTGCAAGATTCTGATTTGTTACTTTATGTGGTTGAAGTGAAAGAAACAAAGCACAATGAAAAAGTAATTCAAAAATTAAAAGACATACATATTCCTTTGTTTTTAATTATTAACAAAATTGATGCTGCAACACAAGAACAAATTCAGTCCAGCCGCTTGCATTGGGAAGAGATGTTAAACCCACAAAAAACTTTTTGCGTTTCAGCGCTAAAACAAGAAGGGCTGGATGACTTGATGCTGGCTATTGTTGAACAACTTCCCGCTTGTCCGCCTTATTTTCCCAAAGACGAACTCACAGATCGTCCCATGCGTTTTTTTGTTTCTGAAATCATACGTGAAAAAATACTTTTGTTCTACCAAAAAGAAATCCCTTACAGCGTGGAGGTAGAAATCACGGCTTACAAAGAGAAAAAAGAAATTACCTTTATCGATGCCATCATTTATGTGGAAAGGGAAACGCAAAAGGGCATTTTATTAGGACATAAAGGACAGGCTATTAAAACCCTCGGCACTGAAGCCCGCCTTGCGGTTGAAAACTTTATTGGACGTAAAGCCTATCTCTCTTTAAGTATTAAAGTTCAAAAAGATTGGCGCAACAACGAATCCCGTCTGCAACATTTCGGCTACGGAGTATAAACATTTTCACTCTTTCACAAATCCTTTATTCACCATCCCATTATCCGTTAGGATGTGGAGAAAATAGAAACCTTCGGTTAAATGGGTGATAGCTAAAACGGTTTTGGATGCGTTGATAGTGTATGCTTTTATTTCCCTGCCCAAAACATCGCAAAGACTAATTTCTCGCATTATTTGATTTCCGTTATCAATTGTTAAAAGGGTGCTTGCGGGATTGGGGTAAATAGTTAAACTGTGTTCTTTATCTGTTGTTTCATATATGGAAGTGCTCATATTTTCTTGTTTCGGTTCTTCAAGCGGATAATCCATTGGGATTAAAAATTTATCGTTGCTTGCATTAGCAATATATATACATAAATCTATCAAAATTTCTTTAGGGATAATATCATCCCTACAAGGGGTATGATAATCAAAAGCAGCTTCAATCGCTCTGGCCTTAATCGCTGCCCCGTTTAATCCCGATTCGGCAATGTTACTTAATATTCCCAATTCAACAGAACCGTCCTCCAACTCACTCCAAGTCATCCCATTTGCCCGAAGCATTTCTCTTATACCATAATACGACAAATAATTTTGATTTTCTATTTCATCATAGCCTTCATAAGTGTCCGGAATAGCATTTATTATATTAAAACACTCATCCTGATCCCCGTTTTCATAATAACTTTTAGCCAATAAATAATCCGCTTCGGGATTGTGGGTTCTATTTAACCAATCCAAGATGGATTTCAAATGCCACTTAATTATAATAATGTTCGTGTTATAGGTACAAATGCCGATAGATGTATGGGATACGGGTATTTAGGATTGTATTATTATATTGTTAATCCGGAATACCATTTAA
>Ga0265293_10000463_pt1 | contig 97663 bp, 85 predicted proteins | sample Munlanlewell138R_FD_192505 | JGI IMG/M metagenome (GOLD analysis project Ga0265293, IMG submission 192505) | Leachate microbial communities from a municipal landfill in Southern Ontario, Canada - Leachate well 138R | ecosystem: Engineered > Solid waste > Landfill > Unclassified | place: Canada... | reverse complement strand
TCCTACAAAGCTATGCTGTAGCAAGCACTAAAGAAGAGGGTGAGTTCTACACACCAGCTTGTCTTGTTGAATTGATTGCGGAGTTAATAGAACCATATAGTGGATCAGTTTACGACCCCTGTTGTGGGGGACGTGGTATAATAATGACACGAGCATGTAGTTGAGATAAATCATTGGGTTTGAAGTTCTATCCTAAATTAAAGTTGAATTAATTAGCTTGAAATATATAAAAAGATGATGGTATGTTTGAGAATTAATATATTTAGTAGAAAAATTATATTGTAATTTTTGTATTAAGTATATTATATTTTTATCATATACTTAATAGAGTTATAACTATATATTAAGGAGATGGTAGATATGTTTGAGATTAATTCCAAAGAGACCACAGGTTATGTCATACATAAAACAACAGATACTAATGTTTCAGTATGCAAAATTTTAAAGGAATGTTCAAGTGAGGAAGAAGCAACAGAAGACTTGGTAAGATTATTAAGTGGAAATGTAACTGAAAAACAACTTCTAAAGGAAAATAGGGAAAGAATGAAAAGGTGAAATAATAAAGCAATTGGGTCTACTTTTAATATTTACAGGAATTGAGATTATAGGTTTTAGCTAAAATTTTTAAAAAGAGGGATTTTGATTTATATAACGAACTCTATATAACAACATTAATCATAATGGAGGTAGGTTGAATATGGTATTAGAGGGAACTCAAAGAATAGGTATAAAAGATATAAAATTAGAGTATGAAAAAATGTTGGAACCATTAAAAGAGAGATTTTGGTCTTCTGAATTAACATCAGCGCCTATTATGGTTGGTGAGAAATATAATTCGTGTACATTTAATGGTAAACCTTTAAGGATTATGTATGTCGGAAGAGCAATGAATGGATGGGAAACTAAATGGAATGAGGGAACTACCAAGGAGTTAGTTGAACAAGTATTTTCAAATGAAATGGATATGAAGATAATATCTAAAGGGATAGCAACAGATGAAAATGGAAACCAAATTTATAACTATAATCAATCGCCATTTTGGCAACTTTGTCACCAGTTAATGAATTTATTTGGAATAGAAGAAAATTGGTCTGATTATGTTGCTTGGTCTAATTTATATAAAGTTTCACCCATGAATAGTGGGAATCCCAATAACGAACTTATCAAAAAGACTATTAAACATTGTACCAATATATTAAGACGAGAAATTAGTCATTTAAGACCAACACATATTGTATTTGTTACAGACTCTTGGTGGTATGAGCCAGAGGGAATAGATGAAAATGCTTTTAAAGATATAATTGGAGTAGAAGTAAGTAAAGAAGAAATAAAAGATAAAGACAAAGGAGAAATTATAATATTAGGTAAAGGAATAAGTAAAAACTTTCACTTCGAACCAAAGATTGTAATTGCCAAAAGACCTGAAGGGAAAAAAGGCACTATGAGATTTAAGGCAGATCAAATATTTAATGCATTTTTAAAACTTGAGAATAACTAATTAGTGTTTCAACTTTATAATAGATAAAAACTAAACATTAACATATAATAATCCAATTTAAGAATTATTCAATATAATAAGTCAAATAATAAGATACAGCAAGACTAGATCCTTGCTGTTTTTTAATGCCAAAAATCCAATGGAGGGAGGTAGCATAATGTCAGCAAATAACTTCAACTACTATCATGGGAGAGAATCAGAACAATTTACATTCTTTAGAATACCAAAAGTATTATATACAGATCCAATATTTAAGAATATATCATCTGATGCAAAAGTTCTCTATGGAATACTCCTAGATAGAATGGAATTATCAATGAAGAATAATTGGGTTGATGAAAACAGCAGGGTTTATATTTATTTTACAATAGAAAATATCATGGAAATAATGGGATGGGGAAATAAAAAGTCAGTAAAAGTTTTAGCAGAATTAGATACAGAAAAAGGAATTGGGCTAATAGAAAAACAAAGACAGGGGCAGGGAAAGCCAACTAAAATATATGTGAAAAACTTTATTGTGAATAACCTTCCAGGAATGGCAAAAGGAAATTTTAAGGAGTGTCAAAAGGACAATTCAAGAAATGAAGAAAAGACATCTCAAGAAGTGTCGAAAGGACAAGGTAATAATACTAATATTAATAATACTGATTATAGTGATACTAATCTAATCCTATCTCCTAAAGAAAGAGGAAATGTAGATGGATTAGATATGGAACAAATAAATCTTGCAGATAAGTATAGAAAGATAATCTGGGAGAATGTTGAGTATGACCACTATAAGCAATATAGAAGATACGATTTAGATAACATAGATAATATTGTGGAACTTATGGTAGATGTATGCGTATTAGAATCTGGTACCGTCCCCATAAATGGAAATAAAATACCCGTAGAAATTGTTAAGAGTAGATTTCTAAAATTAAATTCTAGCCATATCGAATATATTATGAATAGTCTAGAAGAAAATCCATCTGAAATAAGGAATATTAGGAACTATTTACTTACAACCATATATAATTCAGTAAATACTATGGATCAATACTATAGAGGTTTGGTTAATTACCATAATAACCGCTAAAGAGTTTAAATATAGACACAGGAGGGGATAAAATTGCAAGAAGAGGTAACTGATAAATCAATAGCTTTTGTAAGTAGAAATAGTAAAATGACAGCTTCCATTCTAAAAGAACTTATAAAACTTTATTTAAGGGATAGGGAGAAGCAGAAGATAAGTAAGGGACATGATATTAAAAAGAAAAAGGTATCTCTAAAGGAATTATCAAAGAAATATGATGGGTTAAAGAGTATTGAAATAAATGAAAATAATATTAAAGGATTTGAGAAGATAGCCAGAAAATATAGTATAGAATATGCCCTAAAGAAGGATAAAACAACAGAGCCACCAACATATATAGTCTTTTTTAAGGGGAAGGATACCGATGTGTTAGATACTGCCTTTAAAGAATTCATAGGCAATGAAATGGATAAGGATAAAAGACCGTCTTTAAAACAAGCACTCACAAAGATGAAGGAGCTTGCAGGATTAATCAATAAGGATAAGGTTAAAAATAAACAACAGGAGAAAAGCCTATGAAGAAGGTAATCAAAAAAATCAAAGAAGATATTAAATATGAATACTCGCTAATAGATAGAAAGAAGTTATTGTTAAATACATTACCATATCTTTTTATCTATTATCTTTTTAATAGGATAGGAGTCCTCTATAGGTGGCTAAAAACTGATAACTTATTTATAACTATATACCAAATACTTCTTAACATAGACAGGTTATTCAAATTGTCATTGCCTAGCTTCAATTATAAAGATATTATATTTGGAATTGTAGGGTCTATGGGCGTATACCTAATAGTTTATTCCAAAGGCAAAAATGCCAAGAAATATAGAAAAGGTATAGAATATGGTTCTGCAAGATGGGGTAATGCCAAGGATATTAGGCCATATATAGATCCAATTTATGAAGAAAACATATTGCTGACCCAATCAGAAAGATTAATGATGAATGGTAGACCGAAAAATCCAAAGTATGCGAGGAATAAAAATGTAATGGTAATAGGTGGTTCAGGGTCTGGAAAGACTAGGTTCTATGTAAAACCAAATTTAATGCAAATGCACTCATCCTATGTAGTAACAGATCCAAAAGGTACTATACTCTTAGAATGTGGGAAACTTCTAGAAAGGGGTGCACCTAAGAAAAAACTTGATAAGAATGGAAGGGAAATCAAGGATAAGAAGGGCAGAAGTATTTATGTAAAAGATAAGAATGGCAAGATAGTTTATGAATCTTATAAAATTAAAGTTCTAAATACAATTAACTTTAAGAAATCTATGCATTACAATCCCTTTGAATATATAAAGTCTGAAAAAGATATATTAAAATTAGTAAATACAATAATAGCTAACACCAAAGGAGAAGGGGAAAAAGCAGGAGAAGATTTCTGGGTAAAGGCTGAAAAATTATATTATACAGCCCTGATAGGATATATTTATTATATGGCACCAAAAGAGGAACAAAATTTTAATACACTCCTAGAAATGATAAATGCTTCCGAAGCTAGGGAAGACGATGAAAACTTTAAAAATCCAGTTGATTTACTTTTTGATGCCTTAGAAGAAACTGAACCAGAGCATTTTGCCCTTAGACAGTATAAAAAATACAAATTAGCAGCTGGTAAAACAGCTAAATCTATATTAATTTCCTGTGGAGCAAGACTAGCACCGTTTGATATACAGGAGTTAAGAGAACTAATGGAATATGATGAGATGGAATTAGACACATTAGGAGATAGGAAGACAGCCCTGTTTATTATAATATCTGATACAGATGATACTTTTAACTTTATAGTTGCTATGATGTACACCCAATTATTTAATTTATTATGTGATAAGGCTGATGATATCTACAATGGGAGACTACCTATTCATGTGAGGTTTTTACTAGATGAGTTTGCGAATATAGGACAAATACCTAAGTTTGAGAAACTAATAGCAACAATCCGTTCAAGGGAAATTTCTGCAAGTATTGTACTACAAGCTCAATCGCAATTAAAAGCTATTTATAAAGATAATGCAGATACTATTATAGGAAACTGCGATACAACATTATTCTTAGGTGGAAAAGAAAAAACAACATTAAAAGAGATTTCAGAAGTGTTGGGGAAGGAAACTATAGATTTATACAATCAATCTGAAAACAGGGGCAGGGAAAAATCCTACGGTACTAACTATCAAAAACTGGGTAAAGAATTAATGTCCCAAGATGAAATAGCAGTAATGGATAGTGGAAAATGCATATTACAACTTAGAGGGGTAAGGCCATTCCTATCAGATAAATTCGATATTACTAAGCATAAGAATTATAAATATTTATCAGATTATGACGAAAAGCATATTTATAATATTGAGAAAGCCTTAGATTCAGAATTAAGATTTAAAAGAAATGAAGTAATAGAGGTATATGAAGAGTTAAATAAGTAATCTATCAGGACTTTGCAACGTGGTTTGACAAAATCCGAATTAATGGAAAAACCATTGACTTAATTTAATGAATAGGATAAAATATTATACAATAAGTACAACTGATAGAAAGGATGTGTTTGACTTGAATAAGGTTTTAGAGAAAATAGTTTATTCTATTGTACAGGCCATTGAAGCAGATTTACCCGATAAGATTACTCAAATGGATCTAGAAACGGATAATTATGTAAGGGTTATCAAAGGAGACTTAATAAATACGAGATTAAAAGAAATGTTATTGGAACCTAATTACCATATTCACCCATTTAGTAAAGGTGGATGGAAAGGGCGCATGATAATTGACAAGAATAATTCCAATATCTTTAGTATAACCAGTATGGATAATTTATCAAGAATCCCTAAGGTTAAGGATAGGAGAATACCCCACTATATGCAAAGTTGTCTTAATATAATTAACAAGATGGTAGAAGCCCCTAAACAGATTAGTCTTATTGACTTAGGTAGTGAATTTTTAGAAGAAGATTATTTAGATGATTACAATAAATTATTTAACAATATAGATATTGATTTAGATGGATTTACTTATTACATTTTAACATATGAGCATAAATATAATAAGATTATTAATGTTCAGCTACATCTATTGAATAAAGACTTTCAAGAAGTAGATATTAAATCATTAAATGAATTTATAAGGCCTGATTTTGCAAGTCTTACAGAAGGTACAATTTTAAATGAAAATATAACAGAAGAACCAGATAAAGAAACTATAAAGGAATTTTTATCCCCTAAAAAAGGTATAAAACCAAAACCAAGGGTAATTAAGGAGGAGAAAAATGCCTGATAATTTATATAATCAGGAGTGATATTATGGAAAAAGACAAGTTTAATGGTGAGAGATTAAAAACAGCTCGCTTATATAGAGGACTGACATTAGCAGAATTGGGAAAAAATATTAATATAAGTAAACAACTACTATCACTATATGAAAATGGACATAATTCACCTGATTTTGCAAAGGTTAAAGATATGTCTAAGGAACTTTATTTCCCTATAGATTATTTTTATCAGCAGGATAAACTTAAGGATATTTCCGAGTCTACTTATTTTAGATCACTAACTACCACATCAAAGAAAAGTAGGATTTCACAGATAATTAAAGCTCAGCATATAGCAACGATTTATGATATTTTATATAGATATATTCAATTTCCAGGGTCAAACATTCCAGAGTTTGAATTTGAAGGAAGTAACAATTCTTATGATAGCAATAATATAATGGATGCTAACAGGATAGAAGATATATCTCTAGAACTAAGAAGACTTTGGGGATTAGAATCACAGCCAATTGAAAACTTACAATACGAGATGGAAAAGAACGGGGTAGTAATAACAGGATTTAATGCTGGTGATGAGAGAATAGATGCTTTTAGCCAAAGGACAAATATAAATAAAGATGTAGTTTTTATTGTTGTTCTTTCTATTGGACAAAAACCTGAAGGAAGAATAAATTTCGATATGGCACATGAACTAGGGCATATATTATTACATCCATGGACTGAGGATTTAGAGACTCTTTCTAATGACGAGTTTAGAGCCCGTGAAAGTCAAGCTAATATTTTTGCAAGTTCATTTTTATTGCCTAGAGATAGCTTTAGAGAGGATATAAAATTATATCCTACAGATTTGGATTATTATCTTTATCTTAAGAAAAAATGGAAATGTTCTGCACAGGCAATGATTTATAGAACACATCAATTAGGTATTATTTCATCAAACCAGTATCAATACTTAATGAAGCAGGTGTCCCAAAGAGGCTGGAGGAAGAAGGAACCAGGAGATATTCCATACTTATTAAATGAAAATATATTTCAGGGTTCAATAGACATTTTAATTGAGAATGAAATAATGACTGCAAAGGAATTTATTGAAGAATTATCAGTTAATTCAATTTCATTATATAGGGATGAAGTTGAAAATTTACTAAATTTAAGGAAAGGAACATTAGATTATAAGGAAGATAATGTAATACAACTAAGACCATTAAAGTTAAATACATCAAATAATTAAATATAATCATAATAAGTAGTAAGTTTTAAGCAAACTTACTACTTTCCTAATGCCATCAAGCAGAAGTCGTATAGATAGCTCGAGATATCTATATAGCTTCTGCTTTTTATATATAAAAAAATAAAACAAATTATAGGAGGAAGAATAAATGGAATTTTTTAATAGTGCTATAACAACACTAAGTACTTTGGTAGTAGCATTGGGTGCAGGGCTTGGAGCATGGGGAGTTATTAACCTACTAGAAGGATATGGTAATGATAACCCAGGAGCAAAATCACAGGGTATTAAGCAACTCATGGCTGGCGGTGGCGTGGTGCTTATAGGTATTAACCTGATCCCATTATTATCAGGTCTATTCTAAATGAATGGAATATTTGAAAAGCTTACTGAGTATATCCAAGAGATATTACTAGGTGTAATTGAAGGCAACTTAATCAATATGTTTACAGATGTAAATGAAAAGGTAGGAACTATTGCAATGGAGGTTGGAAAAACTCCCAAAGGGTGGAATAATAGCATATTTGGCATGATTAGATCATTGTCGGATACGGTTATTATTCCCATTGCGGGAATAGTAATTACCTTTGTTCTATGCTATGAACTAATATCCATGATAATAGATAAAAATAATCTTCATGATATAGATACATGGATTTTCTTTAAGTGGATATTTAAATCAATGATAGCTATATACTTGGTTACCCATACCTTTGATATTATAATGGCTATCTTTGATGTGGCACAAAATATGGTATCAAGTGCCTCAGGGGTAATAGATGTAGAAGCTAATATTGATATCACAACATCAGTTGCCAGTATGATTGCAGAACTGGAGGAAAAGGGACTAGCAGAATTAATTGGCATATCTCTTGAAACAACAGTGGTCAAATTTATTATGGATGGATTGTCTATCCTAATCACCGTCATTTTATATGGCCGTATGATTGAGATTTATTTAGTAAGTTCAGTAGGACCTGTTCCTTTAGCCACTATGACCAATAGAGAATGGGGGCAGGTAGGTAATAATTATTTAAAAGGTATATTAGCCTTAGGATTCCAAGGTTTTTTCATAATGGTATGTGTAGGAATATATGCAGTATTAGTTAAAACAATTACTGTAACTGATAACATTCATACCAGTATATTCATGATTTTATCCTATACTATACTATTGGCATTTAGTTTATTTAAAACAGGAAGCCTTGCAAAATCAGTGCTTAATGCACATTAAATGGGAAGGAGATTACAATGAAAAAAATTAAAGATAAAGATATAAAAATATTAAAAGGTGTAGGAGTTGGTGGGATTGGATTATTAATTTTATATAATTTAGATATAAATAAAAGATTAAATAGGCTATCCAAGTCATTTATGAGACTTGGAAACATAATAGCAGAAGTTGAGGAGGAAAGGCAAGGGCATGAATTTAAGTCTAATTTAAGAATGGAACTATTAGAAGACCTGGTTAAGGATATTTATATAAATGATATTGAGATTTATGATGACTTTGAAAAAATAGATGGGGAGGAGATCTAAATATGGCATTTGTTCAAGTACCAAAAGATTTATCTAGGGTAAAGACAAAAATTGCTTTTAACCTAACGAAGAGACAGTTAATCAGCTTTGGGATAGGGGCAATTATCGGAGTACCAACATATTTAGGAATAAGAAATTCTGTAGGAAATGATGTGGCATTATTAGTAATGATTGTACTAATGATGCCCTTTTTCTTTACAGCAATATTTGAAAAGGATGGGATTCCTTTTGAAAGATATGTTAAATACATTATAAGGCAGAAATACCTATATCCAAAGGTTAGGAGATATAAAACAGAAAACTTTTATAAATATTTGAATTTTAAGGGGAATATGGAGGTGGATAAGAACAATGGAAATTACCCTAACAAAAAGGCAAGAAAAACAAGTGAAAAAGAATAAGAAAAATCGTAAGAATGAGAAGAGGGATGTTAAAAGAAATGTTCCACAGTCAGCCCAGGAAACCTTAGCATATAGAAGGATACTTCCAGATGGAATATGCCAAATAGATAATAAAAGATATTCAAAGACAATAAAATTTTATGATATAAACTATCTTCTAGCACAGAATGAGGATAAATCTTTGATATTCGAGAATTATTGTGATTTCCTAAATTACTTTGATAGTTCAATAAGCATTCAATTAAGCTTTATAAATCAATCTGATAATACTGAGCTTTTTATCGATTCCATAAATATAAAGGAACAGGAAGACAGTTTTAATGATATAAGGGTAGAGTATTTTAATATGCTTAAAAACCAAATGGCAAAGGGCAATAATGGTCTATTAAAGACAAAGTATATAACCTTTTCCATAGAAGCGGATAATATAAGGCTAGCTAAACCTAGACTAGAAAGAATAGAGGCAGATATATTAAATAACTTTAAGGTAATGGGTGTACAAGCTCATCCACTTAATGGAAAGGAAAGGGTTGAGTTACTTCATAGTATTTGCAATCAAAATGTAAAGGGAAAACTAGATTTTTCGTGGAAACTTATAAGTGATAATGGGGCTAGTACTAAGGATATAATTGCTCCAACTTCATTTGATTTTTCAGACCACAAATATTTTAAAATGGGGGAGACTATAGGAGCAGTTAGCTTTCTTCAGATATTGGCACCTGAACTAACAGATAGGATGTTGGCAGACTTTCTTGATTTAGAAGACGATATAATGGTAAATCTTCATATTCAATCTATAGATCAAATGGAGGCCATAAAGAATATAAAAAGAAAGATTACAGACTTAGACAAAATGAAGATTGAAGAACAGAAAAAGGCAGTGAGGGCAGGATATGATATGGATATTATTCCATCAGACCTACTTACCTTTGGAGGTGAAGCTAAAAATCTTCTAGAAGATTTGCAAAATAGAAATGAAAGAATGTTTTTGGTTACAATAGTCATTATGAATACAGCTAAAAGGAAACAAAGGCTTGAGAATATAATTTTTCAAACAAGTGGTATAGCTCAAAAATACAACTGTGCTCTAAGAAGATTAGATTATCAACAGGAAAATGGATTTTTATCAAGCCTACCATTAGGTGAAAACTTTTTAGAAATAAACCGAGGACTAACTACTTCAAGTACAGCAATCTTCATACCATTTACAACACAAGAATTATTTATGAGTGGAGAAAGCTTATATTATGGGCTAAATGCCTTGTCAAATAATATGATTATGGTTGATAGGAAGAAACTTAAGAACCCCAATGGTTTAATTCTAGGAACGCCAGGTTCAGGTAAATCTTTCTCAGCAAAAAGAGAAATAACCAATGCCTTTCTAATTACAGATGATGATATTATAATTTGTGATCCTGAAGCAGAGTATTATCCATTAGTTAAAAAACTAAATGGACAAGTTATTAAAATATCACAACAGAGCAAGGATTATATTAATCCTATGGATTTAAACTTGGATTATTCAGATGATGAAAATCCCTTATCATTGAAGTCGGATTTTATTTTATCCCTATGTGAATTAATTGTGGGAGGAAAGCAAGGACTAGAACCAGTAGAGAAAACCATTATAGATCGTTGTGTTAGGTTAGTTTATCAGGGCTATTTGACTGATCCACGAGAGGAAAATATGCCTATTTTAGAGGATTTATATAACTTACTAAGAGAGCAGGAGGAAGTCGAAGCTAAGAGATTGGCCACAGCCTTAGAGATATATGTAACAGGATCCTTAAATGTATTTAACCATAAAACTAATGTAGATGTGAATAATAGATTGGTTTGTTATGATATCAAGGAATTAGGTAAGCAATTAAAGAAAATAGGTATGCTTATAGTCCAAGACCAAGTATGGAACAGGGTTACTATAAATAGAGAAGAAAAAAAGAATACAAGATACTATGTAGATGAGTTTCACTTGCTCTTAAAAGAAGAACAAACGGCTAATTATTCTGTAGAGATTTGGAAAAGGTTTAGAAAATGGGGTGGAATGCCAACGGGTATTACCCAAAATATAAAAGATTTATTATCATCAAGAGAAATAGAAAACATATTTGAAAATAGTGATTTCATTTATATGTTAAATCAAGCCACTGGAGACAGGCAAATTTTAGCTAAGCAATTAAATATATCACCCCATCAGTTGTCCTATGTCACCAACTCAAATGAAGGTGAAGGACTTCTTTTTTATGGGAATGTAATAATTCCCTTCATTGATAAGTTTCCAAAGGATACTATCCTATATTCCATAATGACAACAAAACCAGAGGAGGTACAAGGAGAGGAGGAAGATTGATGAATAAGCTAAAGCTATTTGAAAACAAAGATTTCGGTAAGATTAGAGCACTAGAGATTAATGATAATCCTTGGTTTGTAGCAAGTGACATAGCTAAGGCTTTAGAATACAGATTAGCATATGATATGACACGAATACTAGATGAAGATGAAAAGGGTATGCAGATTGTGCGTACCCCTGGGGGAGATCAAAATGCAATAGTAATCAATGAATCTGGCCTATATAGTGCTATTTTAAGAAGTAGAAAGCCAGAGGCAAAGAGATTTAAAAAATGGATAACATCAGAAGTTATTCCTTCAATAAGGAAATATGGTGCTTATATGACAGAAGGTGCTATTGATAAAGCTTTGACAGATCCCGATTTTTTAATCCAATTGGCTTTAAGGTTAAAGAAAGAAAGGGAAAGAAGGCTAATAGCTGAAAATGAATTAGAAATAAATAAGCCTAAAATAGTATTTGCCAATTGCGTTGAGACATCTAGATCTTCCTGCCTAGTAGGGGAATTAGCAAAATTAATTAATCAAGGTGGATATCCCATGGGTCAAAATAGGTTATTTGCATGGTTAAGGGATATGGGTTATATAATAAGACAAAGGGGAGAAAACTATAATCTCCCTAGTCAATATTCTATGGATTTAAAACTTATGGAAGTTAAGAAGAACATAATAAACAACCCAGATGGAACCGTAAGGGTAACTAGTACTACTAAAATAACAGGAAAGGGGCAGATATATTTTCTCCATAAATTTTTAGGAATAAAAGTAAATGATGTACTAAAAGAAAATTAAAGTCATGGAGAGAGAGGGGTGAGATATTGGAGAGGGAAGGGAAAGAAATAAGAGCGAGGGATAGGAAAGTCTTAAAGCATACTAAGGAAGGATTAGTTGAACAAAATCTTACCAAGAATAAAATCAGGAATATAAGTGGAAAGATAAAGGATGTAAATTTAGAGAAAACCTTGGAAGAAAGGAAAAAAAAATTTATTGATTTATCAAATGTAGGTAGGCCTACAGCAGTTAAAAGAAAAAAACCACAGATTTTTATTAGAGATATGACCAATAATTTAACCTATGATGAAAATATTAATTTAAATACTAAAGAATATAAAGTTGATGCAGAAAATGTTACTCCAGAATTTAATGAAGAACCTGATAATATAAATAGTAACATAAACAATGAAATAATAGATGATAGAGAAATAGATAAGAACCCAATAATTAAAGAGAAGATAAATCATAAAAAGCAATACAAGATATTCCATAAAGGCAGATATAAAGAAAAAGAAACTTCATCAAAGCAAGATTTAATCTTTAATAGGGAAGATTTAGATATATCTAAGGATACTATTGAGGAGAAATTAAATCAGCAGGAAAGATATAGGGGAAATATTGAAGATTTACCCATAATAGATAAGGATACTTATATTGAAAATAATGACATTGATGAAATATTTATAAACAAACAAGAAAATCCTATAATTAAAGATAAGACAAACAAAGAAAAAGATAAGAAAAAAAGAAGAGAGAAAACAGACCATGATAATAGAACTGACAGTAGTTCAAAACTAAAACATGAGAGGAAAAAGAAAAACAAATATTTCCATCAAGAGCAAGACAAAGAAAATAGCATAAAGGATTCAGTGTCAAATGCAATTTCTACAGTAGGCTTAATAGGTGCTGGCACCAACAAGTTGTACCATAATAAAATGGAAGAAGTAGAAGATGAAAATGTTGGGACAGAGGCCAGCCATAAAGCACAAAAAATTGGTGAAAAACTAGTAGGTAAAACGAGCAATTATAGAACTAGAAGAAAAAACAGGAGATTTAAAAAAGAAGATAAGGAGTTTATAAAGGCTGATAAGTTAAGAGATAAGCTTGAGTTTAATCAAGTACTAAAGCAAGATAAAGATTACAAGGATTTAAAAAGAATTAATAAGCACATTCAAAAATGGAAATTAAAGCGGGAATATAGCAAGAAGAGTAGAAAGACTATCTCTCAAAAAATTATAGGTGCCATTAAAGGAAGTCCAGAATTTATCAAGGGAATAGGAAAAAAGACTGGCAAAAAGGCAGGTGCATATATTATTACACTTGCTTTTTTAATGTTTATAATTATGGTTTCTATTCAATCCTGCTCAAATATTCTAATGGGAGGGATGGGAACAATAACAGGTACATCCTATCAAGCTTCAGATATAGATGTAACAGAAGCAGATGTAGAATATACAAGATTAGAAACAGGTCTATTATTGACACTACAAGATATAGAGGTAGACAATCCTGGATATGATGAGTACAGATATAACTTAGATGGAGTGGGGCATGACCCCCATGAACTACTTGCTTATTTAACAGCAAAATATGGTGATTTTAAAATATCTCATATAAAAGGTGAGTTGCAAAGAATATTTAAGGAACAGTACAAATTAACCTTTCAGGAGTTTACTGAAACATATACTGTAACTGAAACTTTTACAGATCCAGAGACTGGTGAAAGTTATGAAATAGATGTGGAGTATGAAAAGGTAATCCTGTTAACAACCCTAATCTCTAGACCACTAAATGAAGTTTTATTAGAAGAGCTAGATAAGGATGATAAAGAACTTTATGATGTTTTAATGATCAGTAAGGGTAATTTTATGTCCTATAATAGCCCAGTAGATGGGGATTGGAAACAATATATTTCAAGTTTATTTGGGTGGAGGGTCCATCCAATTCATATGATAGAGAACTTCCATACAGGTTTAGATATTGCAAATCCAGAGGGAGAACCTTTATATGCTATCTTTGGAGGAATGGTAAGAGAAGTTGGATATGATGCTAATGGTTATGGCCACTATATAATTATCCAGGATAAAAGAGGAAACACTGCCTTATATGCCCATTGTTCATCGATAGTTTCGAGCCAAGGTTCTGAAATAAAAACAGGAGATATTATAGCTAGGGTGGGTAGCACAGGAACTTCAACTGGTTCTCATTTACACCTAGAGTTAAAAGATTCAGAAGGAAACTTATTAAATCCTTATTTTTATTTATATAGTGAAGCTGGTAGCAGTATAGGAACTGGTATCTATTACAATGGATATAGGGGAAATTATGGTAATCCTGGTATAGCTTATGATGATGAGGATTTAATGGCTTTATTTAATGAAGCAGATAAACATTTGGGAAAAAGATATGTATTTGGGGCAAATGGACCAACTAATTTTGATTGCTCTAGTTTTGTATGCTGGGTATTCAGAAATTCTGGAATATATAATATTCCAAGGACTACAGCACAAGGAATATTTAATCAAAGTACATCAATATCACCTACGGAAGCTAGACCAGGTGATATTATTTTTTTCACCGGAACTTATAATGCAGGCGTGCCTGTTACCCATGTTGGAATATATGCTGGTAATGGAATGATGGTACATGCAGGTGACCCAATCCAATATACAAGTATTGAATCCAATTATTGGAGGAGTCACTTCTATTCATTTGGAAGATTAAGATAGGGAGGAAGAGATTAATGAATAAAAAGCTTTTAAAGAAATATAGTGAATCAGAAAAGATAGAAATGCAAATTCAGGAATTACAAGAAAAGCTTCAAGGAGTCAATAAAGAAGCTATAGAATTAGAAAAAACTGAGCTTCACAAGATATTCATATCATCAAAAATCACATTTGAGGAATATACACAAATAGTAACAGGAATTTTGTCGAAAGATGAAGCTAGAAAAACAATTTTAGATAAAAAAGAGAATTATTTAAATAACAAGTTAGACAAGGGGGAAATTTATAATGAGGGCTAAAACTTATAAAGCTGTATTGATGGTGATAGCATTAACAATTTTAAGTATTTCATTTGGTACTGATGTATTCGCCAATAAAAATGGTGGAGATGAGATGGAATTTATTTACACATCAGATATTTTAGGAGACCAAATGCCTGATGAAACAATAGAGATTCACAGAAAAGAGGGAGAGCAAACTAGTCCTCTGTTAAAAGACCCAACAGTAAATCCATATAGGGAATATGATATAGCATTGGTTGAAGGTGGAAATATGGATGCAATTAATCCACTAGCAACAAAACAATATATAGCTAAGGCTGATGTAACAGAAAATGTGGGAGAAGCAGGAAAGGAGTTTGAGATTTTTCTTGATGAAGATGAAAATGGCAAGGGGACAGTAAAGCAAACAAGGCAATTTGTCACCTTTACAACTAAAAGTGGAAAAATCCTTCATTTGATAATAGACCATGAAAAGACTTCGCAAAATGTAACCTTATTAACAGAAGTAGGTGAACAAGACCTTCTAAACATGATAGAAGGGGACAAGTCTAACTTTAACACTAAGCCAATAGAAAAAGAATTACCAAAAGAGATAGATAAAGAAGAAGTACCAGTAGAACCAAAACCTAAAGAGAAAAGCAAACTATCATTCCCAGTAATACTGATAATATTTGGAGCTGTAATAGGCGGGGGATATTATTTTAAGATATATAAAGCTAATCAGGAAGATTATGATGATGAATATGATGATGAAGATGAATTGGAGTATGATGAAGGGCATGAGGATGAATTTGAGGAATAACAAATTATAATTGACCATGACTTGTCCAATGGGGTATACTAATAGTAATATTAATTAGGAGTTAAGTTCCTAAACTTAGCAAACCAAGGGATGGTGCGTTTATGGGGCGTATCGTCCTTTTTACAATTTATGAATTAAATTAGAAAGGAGAGTTTGATATGGCTACAATAGCTCAAGTTAAAGCATTGCTTAGGGCCCACTTTGAAGGTGAGCATGAGAAATTTAAAGTTATATCCTTGCAGATAGCAGCTCATGAAGCAAAAATAGGACACACAACAAGTGCTAGAGAGATAAAAAGCATCGTAGAAAACTCTCCAGTAAATAAAGCAAATATATTAAAGTTTAATAAGAAAGATGAGGCATTAGAATTAAGATATGTTAATGTAAGCATTGATCAATTAGTTATAGATGCAGAATTAAAAAAGAGAATAAACAGAATCTTAGAGGAATATCGAAAAAGGGATATATTGTTAAAGAATGGATTGAAAAATAGGTCGAAATTATTATTAGAAGGGAATCCAGGAACTGGAAAAACAATGACTGCATCAGTAATAGCCTATGAGCTAGGATTACCGCTTTATATTATACAAATTGAACATCTGATATCTAAGTATATGGGGGAAACAAGTGCCAAGTTAAAAAAGGTTTTTGAGCAGATAAAAGAACATAGAGGGGTATATTTATTTGATGAATTTGATGCGATTGGTTCAGATAGAACATATGATAATGATGTAGGTGAAATGCGAAGAATATTAAATTCATTTTTACAATATATTGAGGATGATGATTCTGCTAGTATAATAATTGCTGCTACTAACAACCCGAAAATGCTTGATAAAGCGTTATTTAGAAGGTTTGATGATGTATTAGAATATAGACTTCCAGATCAAGAACAAATAATAAACTTGTTAAAATTAAATCTAAATAAATATGCAACAAAAGATGTATTATCCTCTAATGTTTTAGAGAGGGCTCAAGGATTAAATCATGCCGATATAGTTAATGCATGTGATGAATCTTTAAAAGAAGCTTTACTTAATGATAGGATTGTTGATGAAGCAATGCTTATTACATTTTTAAATGATAGAAAACGCCTTATACAATATAAGGAGGTTAATTAATGAATAAATTTAAAAATATAAGAATTGCTCAAAGAAAAGAATCATATGCATTTACACCTGTTGGAGGGGGTGGTGGGAATAGGAATATTCCACTGAGAAATAGATATAACCACGCAAATTACCTTCAAAGACAGTTTGAAGAATCTTGGGGGACTGGTGAAGAAGAGAATAAATATGTGTCCTCATTTTCTAATAGAAACGGTATATACCTTGAATTTAGAGGTAAAAAGGAATATGAACTAATTACTAAAGGTTTAGAAAATGCTAATCAGAATATAAGATTATGCAATGTAAGGGAAATAAAAAATACAAAATATGCTACAGTGTATGTTCCATTGGATAAGAAAGACTTTTTTCTTAAGAAGATAAATAGCTATAAGGAAGACGAACGAAATAAAGATGTTGTAGAATCAATTGAATCTATAAACAACGCAATAGTTAATGCATTATGGACTGATGATAGGGATATGCCCACTAAAGAACTTGAGGGATGTGAAGTTTGGTTATCAGTATATAAAAGAGAAACTCACGAAGAAGTTGCGAATGAATTTTTTCGATTATGTGAAAACTTAGAGGTTACTTATTCCACAGATTATATTGAATTTCCAGAGAGGGTAGTAGTTGCAATTAAAGGAGATAAAAGTATCTTAAAAGAGATATTATTAAACAGTGGTAATATAGCAGAATTTAGAAAGATATCAACCCCTGCAAGTTTCTATATAGAGGAAAACAGTAGAATTGAACAAAAACAATGGATAGATGATTTACTTGGTAGGGTGAAATTTAATAATGATTCAAGAATTTGTATATGTTTATTAGATAAAGGAGTAAGTAATGGTCACCCGTTGATTCAGCCAGTGTTGGAAGATAAGGATATGCATACAATATTTGATGATAGAATTGTACAAGATATTAGCAAAGATGGACATGGTACAAGTATGGCGGGGATTGCAACATATTTTAATCTTGAAAAATTGTTAGAATGCAATGATTTCTTGGAAATTAATCATAAACTAGAATCTGTAAGAATTATTGATGATAAAATAGTAAATAATCCTAAATTATATGGTTCAATAACTTCTGAGGCAATTTCTCTTGCCGAGATTACTAACCCAGACAATAAAAGAGTAATAGTTATGCCCATTACAGCAGGATTTGATTTAGTGGCAGATAGAAGAGATAAAACAAAGTTTAGAGGAGATGGAAAACCAACATCTTGGTCTGCTTCTATAGATAATTTAGCACTAGGTAACTACGGAATTGAAGAAACATCAACTAGACTGATAATTGTTTCGGCAGGAAATACTAGTGAAAGTGAAATTGAAAATGCTGAAGATTATGAAACAGCGGTAGCAACACATTCAGTTGAGGATCCTGCTCAGTCGTGGAACGCATTAACTGTCGGTGCTTATACCCAAAAATCCTCCTTGTCGGGAGATATTAATATTGACAAATATAGGCCATTAGTGGAGGCAGGGGCTTATTCCCCATTTAATTCATCTTCACTAATGTGGGAAGATAAATGGCCAATAAAACCAGATATAGTATTAGAAGGTGGAAACTTAGGATTTAACAAGGATTCTGCCGATATAAAATACTCAGTGTTTGATCATTTAAGTTTGCTTACTATAAGCAACAATTATCATAAAGGAGATTACTTTATTACTGTGGCAATGACTAGCCCTGCATCGGTACAGGCTGCTAATATGGTAGCTAGAATCATTGAAGTTTATCCAGATATACGTGCTGAAACCATAAGAGGTTTAATGGTTCATTCTGCTGAATGGACAACCCCAATGATTAAGCAAATTTTCAAAGAAAAGGACTTTAAAAAAACTACTAAAACAGAAAGAAGGGAATTACTTCGCCTTGTTGGATATGGTGTCCCTAACTTAGAAAGAGCATTATATAGTGCAAGAAATTCTGTGAATTTAGTAGTAGAGGATGAAATACAGCCATTTAAGAAGAAAAAAGGGGCTTCAGTAACATTAAACGAAATGTCATTACATGAGATTCCATGGCCAAAAGATATTTTAATTAGTTTGGGTGATACTCCAGTAAGAATGCGTGTTACACTTTCTTATTTTATAGATCCTTCGCCAGGTGAAATAGGGTGGGAAGATAAATATAGATATCCAGGGTGTAGATTGTATTTTGATGTTAATGATATCAATGAAGATAAAGGAAAATTTTTATCAAGAATAAATAAAAAGATGAGGGAAGAAGAAAGCAAGGAAAGACAAACAGGAGATAGTAGCGGAAGGTGGTTTTTAGGTGTAAATAATAGAAATATTGGTTCTATACATTCTGATATTTGGGAAGATATAGCTGCAAATTTAGCTGAAAATCGTTTTATAGCAGTGTATCCAGGTGGTGGTTGGTGGAAAACAAGGGGAGGGTTAGGAAAATACAATTCAAAAGTTAAGTATTCTTTAATAATTAGTCTATCCACACCGGCTCAATCAATTGATTTATACACACCCATACAGAATATTATTACAAATGCTTCAAATAAAAGGCCAGTAAAAACCAAGATAAATATAAAAACTAAATAGATATATAAATATGTATAAAAGATACTTTCTAATACGGAGGTATCTTTTTTTATTTCAAGAAAGTGAGGTAATAGAATGAAATTAATAATAACAGAAAAGCCATCTGTGGCCATGTCTATAGCAAAAGTTTTAGGTGTCCACGGAAGAAAAGATGGATATATAGAAAACAAGGAATATGTCATTAGTTGGTGTGTGGGTCATTTAATAGGACTGGCTCAAGCAGATAAATATGAGATGAAGTATAAAAGGTGGGCGTATGAGGATTTACCGATAATTCCAGAAGAGTTTAAATATGAGGTATTTAGCAATACAAAAAAACAATATGAAATTCTTAAAAAATTATTGAATAGGCCAGATATATCGGAGGTTATTAATGCATGTGATTCAGGTAGGGAAGGGGAGTTGATATTTAGATTAGTATATAACCAGGCAGGATCGAGGAAGCCAATAAAAAGACTATGGATTAGCTCTATGGAAGATAATGCAATTAAGGAAGGATTTAATAATCTCAAAGAAGGAAAAGATTTTGACAACCTATATAATTCTGCCCTTGCAAGAAGTCAGGCTGATTGGATAGTTGGTATCAATGGAACAAGGCTTTTTACAGTACTATATAATGAACTTCTAAGTGTAGGAAGGGTTCAAACACCAACTCTAGCTATAATCGTAAACAGAGAGGAAGAAATCCTGAAATTTCAAAAGAAGAAATATTTCAATATAGACATAGAATTAGGTGGTTTTATGGCCACTAGTGGAAAGATAAATGAAGAATCTGATGCTGATATGTTCTTTAAACAATGCAAAGGTAAATTAGCAATTGTTAAGGAAATTATAAAAGAAAAGAAAGCAATCAATCCACCATTACCCTTTGATTTAACTTCCCTACAAAGAGAGGCCAATAGATTATTTGGTTATACTGCAAAACAAACATTGGATTACACTCAATTCCTATATGAAAAGAAATGGATTACATATCCTAGAACAGATAGCAGGTATTTAACTGAGGATATGAGGGATAGTTTAATAGAATTAATAAGGAAAATAGATAAAAATAAATTAATCACAAATCCAGATTATAAAAGGGTGTTGAATGATAGAAAGGTAAATGAACACCATGGAATTATTCCTACAATAGAATCCTTGGATTACAATATAGAGAATATCCCAAAATCAGAAAGAAATATTTATAACCTAGTTTGCCTTAAACTACTAGAGTCTATTTCTGGAAAATATGAAGAAGAGTTAGTAAGGGTCATATTGATGGTAGGAGAAAATGAATTTATGGCTAAGGGAAAAAAGACTTTGAATCTAGGATTTAAAGGTGTGAAGGTTGGATTTAATTCAATAGAGGATAAAGAAGAAAAATTAGAAGAAAATCTATTACCTGAAATATCAGAAGGTATGGAACTTAAAATTAATGATATAAAAATTAGGGAATCCTTTACCCAACCACCTAAATATTTTACAGAAGACACCCTCTTGTCAGCCATGGAAAGGGCAGGAAATGAAGAAATAGATAAAGAATTAGAAGTTGAAAAAAGAGGATTGGGTACACCAGCTACAAGGGCGGGAATTATAGAAAAACTTATTTATATGAAATATATCGAGAGGAAAAATAAAAACTTATTAGCTACAGATAAGGCAACGAATTTAATTACTGTAATACCTGATAGCTTAAAATCTTCAAAATTAACTGCCGAATGGGAAAATAAATTAATGGAAATTTCCTTAGGCAAGGGTAGTCATAAGGAGTTTTTAAAAGAAATAGAAAGTATAATTATAGATTTAGTAAAATCATACCATCATATTTCAATAAATAATAATGAAGGAGGTAGCCAATGACTAAAACATTTAATATACAAACCATGTTAATGGATAAGACTAAGGAAATAGTTAGCTCTAGCAATGATTGGGTGAAGTTTATGTCTTCATCGGCCTACACCTACAAGTATCCTTTTGAAGATCAGATTTTAATTTATGCTCAAAGGCCAGATGCTAGGGCTTGTGCAAGTATGGAATTTTGGAATAAAAGATTTCATAGGTGGGTAAATAGAGGTGCAAAAGGTATACCGTTGATTGATTATAATTCAGGGGGATATCCTAAATTAAGATATGTATTTGATATTACAGATACTCATGCCACAAGATATACAGATAAGGATGTAAACCTTTGGGAATTCAACATAGAAGACCATAGAGATGCAATTTTAAATCTAGAAAAGACCTTTAATCTAAATCCTATAGAAGATGGATCTATAGAATCAAGAATATTAAAAACAAGTGAAGAACTTACCAAATTAAGGCTTCCTGATATTCTATATGATATTGAAAGTTATAAAGAAGGTTCACTAGCTGAAAGTTTAGACAAATTAAATATTGAAGTTATAACAAGGGACATCGTTTCCAAATCAGTCGCCTTCACTACTCTTCAAAGGATGGAATTAAATCCTATAGAATATTTTGAAAGAGATGATTTTGCAGAGATAATAAATTTCGATACTTTTGACATGATTAGTATTTTAGGTAGCTATACATCACAAATGACAAAGGAAATAATTGAAGAATTAGTTATGGAAATAGAAAAGTTAGAAATTGAAAATAAAAACAGACAGTTAAATGTCCAAAATACCTTGCCAAAAGATATAGGTTCAAGTTATAGTATGGGTAAGGAAGAAAAAGCTCTTAAAAACGAGAATGAAGGCTCTATAGAGGATAATATTGAAGGAGGGAGTGGCAATGATGAAGACAATAAATGGAACTCAATACAGGTTGGAGGAGGGGAGCTACAATCCAGTAATAAAAACCAACAGCTTCGAGGAGATGGGAGGAACTTACAGGATGGAAGGGGAGTACCTGATACCCAACCTGGAGTTAGTAGAGGACAAGATATATCTAGGCAAGTATGGCAGAATGAGGGAGAACTATCTGAAAGAACACAAGATGAGCTACTACACCAGCCTAAAGATACAAGGGAAATTAATGAATCACCTTCAAGAAGTGGAGACAGAAGCCCAGAGACTATTGGAGATGGAAACACCGAAATTACAAATGGCCTGGGGGGTAACAGAGAAACTGAAGTCAGAAGATCAGATGAAGTGGGTGGGAATGATGAACAATATCAAGAACTCCATAGAAGAGATAATAGAGAAGGAGATAATATTCTCTTAGGAATTAACTATCAGCATGAATTAAGCATATTTCCCACAGAGGAAGAACAAATAGAAACTATAGAAAAGGCAGTGGAAGAAAAAACCACTGCCTTTTCTATTTCTCAAAAAAATATTGATGATGTATTAACTAAAGGTACAGGCTTTCAAGATGGTAAATATAGATTGGTAGATTTCTTTGGTAAAAATCCAAGTGCTAACCAGGCAATAGATTTTCTAAAAAAGGAATATGGTATAGGAGGGTGGGCAACACCAGGTCGAGGGGATTTTATAAATAGCTCTAATCATGATGCTAAGGGTATTGAATTAATAAAAGGAAGTATATTAGAACCTGATGCAAAGATTCATCTATCGTGGAATAAAGTAGCAAATAGAATTAGAGAATTAATAAAATTAGATAGATATTTAAACCCTAAAGAAAAAGAAGAATTAGATGATTACAGAAATGAAGAAAAAGAAATAAATAATATATCAACTACAATAGAAGAAGATAAAGTCTTAAACTATAAACTAGGGGAAACAGTCTATATGGGCGCCAATGAATATATTATTATCGAATTTTCTGATGAAGTAGTAGAACTTAGAGATTCCCAATTCCCACTGTTGACTGAAGCCATCCCCAAAGTTGAGTTCGAAAGAAAACTTAGAGAAAATCCTTTAAACCAACATATATTCATTAACAAAGAAGCATTGAAAATAGAACCCTCAGCGGAAAAAATAATAGTAGAAAATATAAGTGGAATTACAGAAGTAACACCATACCAAGCATCTCAATTAATAAATGGTAGATTACCAGAAAAAGAGCATAATGAAAGTGGTAAATATTTTAGTTTTAATGATGGCTTTTGGGTAGGACTTGATTATTCAGGGAAGGAAGGTTTTGTAGAAGAATTTGATAATAAAGAAACTTGTATCAGATGGTTAAATAATGAGGAAGAAGTAGTACTAAATGAGAAAATTAATTTTAAAATTAAAGATGATGAACTTGGAATTTCTGGGGCAAAAACTAAATTTCAATGGAATATAGAAGCAATAAAAGTATTAAAAAATATAGAGGAAGAGGGTCGGCTTGCAAGGCCAGATGAACAAGAAATATTATCTAAATATGTGGGATGGGGTGGACTAGCTCAAGCATTTGATATAGATAACCCATCTTGGGCAAAAGAATTTTTTGAATTAAAGAGCCTATTAACAAGCGAAGAGTATTCATCAGCTAGGGAGTCTACCTTAAGTGCCTATTATACTTCACCAATTATCATAGAAGCAATGTACGAGGCCATGGCAAACATGGGATTTAAAACAGGAAATATACTTGAGCCAAGTTGTGGAATTGGGAATTTCATGGGTTTACTGCCAGAAAGCATGAATAATAGCAAGCTTTATGGTGTAGAGTTAGATGATTTAACAGGAAGGATAGCTAAACAACTATATCAAAAGAATGATATTTTAATTGATGGATATGAAAATTCCAATTTGCCAGATTCTTTTTTTGATATGGCCATAGGTAATGTGCCCTTTGGACAGTATAAAGTAGCTGATAAAAGATATGATAAAAACAACTTTTTAATTCATGACTACTTTTTTGCTAAGACTTTAGACAAGGTTAGACCAGGTGGGATAATTGCATTTATAACATCTAAAGGTACGATGGACAAGGAAGGGGAGCAAGTAAGAAGGTATATAGCACAAAGAGCAGAACTTTTAGGTGCGATTAGACTTCCAAACAATGCCTTTAAAGGAAATGCAGGAACAGAAGTTACTTCTGATATAATTTTTCTACAAAAAAGAGATAGGATTATAGATTTAGAAACAGATTGGGTTAATATTGGGGAAGATGAAAGCGGTATTAGAATGAACCAATATTTTATAAATAATCCAAAGATGGTACTTGGTAAAATGACCATGGAAACAAGTCAATATGGATTAGATAGTACTTGTAAACCAATAGAGGGTGAAGATTTAAAAGCACAACTTAAGGAGGCCATTAGAAATATTGGTGGTAAGTTTGAAGAAATAGAATTACCAGAGGAAGTAACAGTAGACGAGGACTCGATAATACCAGCTGATCCAAATGTAAGAAACTTTAGCTACACTTTAGTCGAAGGTCAGGTGTATTTCAGGGAAAATTCACAGATGATTAAACAAGCCCTAAAGGAAGAAGACCAGAATAGGCTAAAAGGAATGGTTGAACTTAGGGATATAACAAGAGGGTTGATAGAAGCACAGGCAGAGGATTATTCAGATAATGTAATAAAATCTATCCAAGATGCTTTAAATACTAAATATGATGAATTTATTGATAGATATGGAAGATTAAATTCTAGGGAAAATGGGAAGTTATTTGATGAAGATTCTTCTTATGCCCTACTTTGCTCACTAGAAATTATGGATGATAATCAAGAGTTTAATAGAAAGGCAGATATCTTTACCAAAAGGACCATTAGAAAATATGTTGAAATTATAGAGGCAGAGACTTCAAGTGAAGCATTAGCCCTATCTATTAATGAGAAAGCTAGGGTTGATTTAGACTATATGTCAGATTTAACAGGTTTATCTAAAGAGGAGATAGTCAAAGATTTGGAGGGAATCATATTTAGAAATACTGATAAATCTATAGGTTTAGAAATAGACCAAGGAATCTATGAAACAGCAGATGAATATTTATCTGGAAATGTACGGGGGAAACTAGCCTCTATAGAAAGGCTAATAAGTTTAGGAAATGAAATTGGTGACTACTATGAAATAAATAGGAAGGCTTTGATAGAAGCACAACCAAGGGATTTGACAGCAAGTGAAATAACAGTAAGATTAGGGGCAACTTGGTTACCAGTAAAGGATATAGAAAAGTTTATGTTTGAAACATTTGAAACACCAGGGTACAACAAATGGGACATAAATGTAAGATTTTCACCCTATACTGCAAATTGGAATATTGAAGGTAAATCAGCAGACAAGGACAATGTACGAGCCTATATGACTTATGGAACTAGTAGGATCAATGCCTACAAGATTTTAGAAGAAACACTTAATTTAAAGGATGTAAGAGTACTGGATAGGGTAATAGGCTCAGATGGTGTAGAAAAAACTATTATAAATAAAAAAGAAACTATGCTAGCTCAACAAAAACAAGAGGCTATAAAACAGGCCTTTGAAGATTGGATTTGGAAAGATCCCTCTAGAAGAGATAGACTAACTAAGTTATATAATGAAAAATTTAATTCAATAAGATCAAGGGAGTATGATGGAAGTCATCTATTCTTTCCAGGTATGAATCCAAATATAGAACTAAGGGAACACCAGAAAAATGCCATAGCTCATACCTTATATGGGGGAAATACCCTTTTAGCCCATTGTGTCGGGGCAGGTAAAACATTTGAAATGGTAGCTTCAGCTATGGAGAGCAAAAGATTGGGACTATGTAATAAATCATTATTTGTAGTACCTAACCATTTAACAGAACAATGGGGAAATGAATTTATGCAACTATATCCATCAGCCAGTATCTTAGTCGCCACCAAAAAAGATTTTACGCCTCAAAATAGGAAGAAGTTTTGTGGGAGGATAGCTACGGGAGATTATGATGCAATAATTATTGGCCATAGTCAATTTGAAAAAATACCAATGTCAATTGAAAGACAGAGGTTGGAGATGGAAAGGCAAATAAGTGAAATAACAGATGGAATAGCAGAACTAAAGGATAGTAGAGGGGATAAATTCTCAATAAAACAATTAGAGAAAACCAGAAAATCCTTAAAGGTCAAACTCCAAAAACTTAATGACCAAAGTAGGAAAGATGATGTAGTAAGTTTTGAAGAGTTAGGGATAGATAGACTTTTTGTCGATGAGGCACATAGCTATAAGAATTTATTCCTATATACAAAAATGAGAAATGTAGCAGGTATAGGGCAAACAGAAGCACAAAAGTCTAGCGATATGTTTATGAAATGCAGGTATATGAATGAGATAACAGGGGGAAAGGGAATTATATTTGCTACAGGTACACCAATTTCTAATAGCATGACGGAGCTTTATACTATGCAGAGATACTTACAGTATAATACTCTAAAAGAACAGGGTTTAAATCACTTTGATTCATGGGCAAGTACCTTTGGAGAAACAGTAACAGCTATAGAATTAGCACCAGAAGGAACAGGATATAGACCAAAAACAAGGTTTGCTAGATTTTATAATCTACCAGAGTTAATGTCAATGTTCAAAGAAGTAGCTGATATAAAAACAGCTGATATGTTAGATTTACCAGTACCAGATGTGGAATATGAAACAATTGTAATAGAGCCAAGTCAGCACCAAAAAGATATGGTAGCAAGTTTAGTTGAAAGAGCAGAGATAGTAAGGGCAAGGGGGGTAGATCCAAGTGTGGATAACATGCTTAAGATAACCAATGATGGTAGAAAATTAGCCCTAGATCAAAGGCTAATAAATGAAAACCTGCCATCAGAAGAAGGCGGAAAGGTATCTATATGTGCAAATAATGTGTATAAGATTTGGGAAAATACAAGGGACAAATCATTAGCACAGTTAATATTTTGTGATATGTCTACGCCAAAAGAGGATGGTAGTTATAATGTCTATGATGAAATAAAAAACCGATTAATTAATAATGGAGTACCAAAGGAAGAAATAGCATTTATCCATGATGCAAAAACTGAAATCCAAAAGGATGAGTTATTTGCTAAAGTTAGAAGTGGTAATATAAGAGTATTAATTGGTTCAACTCAGAAAATGGGTTCAGGAACCAATGCCCAAAATAAGTTAATAGCCTCACATGATTTAGATTGCCCTTGGAAGCCCTCAGACTTGGAACAAAGGATGGGGAGAATAGTAAGGCAAGGAAATGAAAATGAAAATGTAAAAATATTTAGATATGTAACAGAAAACTCATTTGATGCTTACTTATTTCAATTGGTAGAAAATAAACAGAAATTCATATCCCAAATAATGACTTCAAAATCTCCAGTGAGATCAGCAGAAGATGTAGATGAATCAGCCCTATCCTATGCAGAAATTAAAGCCTTGGCTACAGGTAATCCATTAATTAAAGAAAAAATGGACTTAGATGTTCAGGTGGCAAAGTTAAACATGCTAAAATCCTCTTATTTAAGCGAAAAATACAGATTAGAGGATAATGTATTAAAAAATTATCCAAGTAGAATAAAAAGCCTCTCAGACCGTATAAAGGGATATGAGAAGGATATAGACCACCTTAAAGAAAATACCATAATTAGTGAAAATGATAAAAGAAAATTCACTCCTATGAAAATAAATGAAAAAGTCTATATGGACAAGGAGGAGGCAGGAAAAGTATTATTAGAAACCTGTAAGACCCTAAAAAGTAGCCAACCTAAAATAATTGGTTCATATAGAGGATTTAAGATGGAATTAAGCTTTGATAGTTTTTCAAAAGAATTTAGGCTATCATTAAAAAACTCGCTAAGTCATTTCGTAAACTTAGGAAGTGATATTTTTGGAAATATTACAAGAATAGATAATATATTAGATGGTATGGAAGATAGGCTAAAAGGAACCAAAGAAGAACTGGTTAATGTAGAAACTCAACTCAAAAACTCTAAAGCAGAAATATCTAAACCATATAAACACGAGCAAGAATTAAAAGAAAAACAAATTAGGTTAGCAGAACTAGATTCATTATTAAACATGGAGACTAAGGGAGGAGAATTGGAAAAAGGTAATAGGGACCCTGAACTAGATATAGCAAAAGAATTAATTATGGATTTTATATCTATGGAATATGACGAAGAGTTACGTCCATTTAACTATACTGACCTAAAACATATAGAAATAGCATATACGACTACAGAAGATGGAAGTCACGAAATACAAACAGAAATAGATCTGGTTGATTATTGTATAAATAAATATGTGGATGGACATTTAATCACTAGTGAGAGTTATCAAAGTTTAAATGATTTTATAGAGTATGCACTAAAACATCTGGACTTCTCAGACCTAGTTTATATCGACCAGGAAGCAATGGATAGGATAGTTGACCCATTAGACCTAGATAGAGATAATGATGGGATTATAGACCGTTATGACGCAGATGATAAGGATTCCAGTGTATCCACCTATGGACAGGTTGATGAAAGGGAAAACAAAAGAAAATCTATACTAGAAGACTTAAAAGGGAAAAAAGAAATGATAAGAGATAGGACAAAAACTTTCAGTGAAAGAGATTTAGCAAAAATAGAATTATAGGAGGAATAAATAATGGCTAAAAATAAACTATTAGAGCTCTTTAATGTGCAAAATCACGAGGAACTAATGGAACATATTAAAAACAATCCTGATGATAATAGGGTTAAAGAAATAAAAGAATTACTAGAACATTTTGAGATTAGCCTTGATAGTGAGGTGAAGGTTGATGAATAATTTATATGAGCAATTCAATTGTAGTAGTAAAGAAGAATTATATGAAAAGGTTAAAAATAATGATGTGCAAGTTCAACCACTCTTAGATTTTCTGGAGTATGCTAAAGCAGACATAAAAACTAAAAATAAAGCCATAACAAGTCCTAACATATTTGTAGACTATGTAAAATCAACCACATTACCTACAAAAGATGCAGGGACTTTTATTTTTGTAGATACAAAAAATCATCCAGTACTATTAAAAAGATCAAGACTCAGCAGGAAAAATGATTTAAAGGATGCCATTAGGGAAGGATTAATATCTGGTGGTACCAGGACTTTCATAGGATTTAATATTGAAACACCAAATAAGAAGATTGAGGGAATTGAATCCTTATTTGAGGAAATAGGAATAAAGATAGTAGATACAATAGGTTATAATAAAGATAAAGATTATTTTACATCAAAAAAAGCAGGGAATTCCTTTTATAATTCCAATTCTCATGAATTAGTAAGTGATGGTAATACAGAGTATTCAAAAGAAGACTTTAGTGTTAAGGAAAAATATATTGACTTCACTAGTCACTTTGCCACAAATGAATTGCTTGGATTGAATGTAATTGATAATCTTGAAAACATTAAAGACAGTTTAAAGATTGGGTTTCAACATCATCATCAGGAGATTTTAGGGATATTAGTTTATGATAGTAATGAAAAAATTATTTTAGCAGAGGAATTATTTAAAGGAACCATGGATGCCTCACTAGTAGATCCAAAGATAATAACCAAAAATATCTTGCAGTTAGAAGATGCAAAGGGGATGGCAATATTTCATAATCACCCCAGCGGTAACCCTGTACCTAGTAGAGAGGATATTATTATGACAGAAAGGGTGGCTAGGCTATGCGATATCTTAGAGGTAGAACTACTAGACCACTTCATAATAGGAAAAGAAAAGACTCTTTCATTTTCTCAAGATGTTGAAAGTTTTCAAAGCAAAAATTATAGATACCAAGATAAAGCAATTAATATGAAAAAAGTAAGTGAAAGGGCATCCAACTATGGAAAGGATAATAAAATAGAAGTTATCAAGATAGGGGATGTGGTCAAGACATCCCTTTCTGATTCCACTACGGTTTTAGATGTAAGAGGGGATAATGCTTTACTATTTGACGGGAGACAATTTATAGAGGCATATGGTGTTCAAAGTAATGATGATAAGGTATTTTGGGGACAAGGTCATTATTATGACACCATACCAAGTAAAATATTTGATAATAATAAAAAAGACTATGAAGATATTAAAGACAATATAAATGATATGATAAATAGCAATTATCAAGACTTTGTAAAGGCCCTAATATCTATAGAAAAAGGTATAGAGGATGAAGATACTTTAGAAGAATTATATGACAGGTTTATGGATAATGATGGGGTAAACCTTATAAATGATTATTTTGATGATATCATGTATGATTTGGAACATGAGAATATGGTTGGGGAATCAAAGGTAAAAGAAGCAAGCAAAATAAATCAAGAAATAGCCAATATTAAATCAGAGCGTCAGTCAATATTAAATGAATTAAAGACCAAAAACAAAGTAATAAATAATAAAAAAGTTGAAATAATAAAAGTAGATGAAGTAACTTTATAAAATTACCCATGGTAGGATCAATAGGTCTTATCATGGGATCTTTTTTTATTAAAACAAATTTATATGAAATATCAAAAATAACATTTGAGAAGTCGACAATTATATAATATAATAATAGGTAAATAATACGATTAGAAAGAGGCGATTTTATGGGAGTTACCTATAAACCCTTATGGAAACTATTAATAGATAAAGACATCAAAAAGACAGAGATGAGCAAAGCGATTGGGATTAGTACTAGTACCTTATCAAAACTAAACAAGGAAGAATATGTTTCTTTGGATGTTTTGGTTAGAATTTGCACTTATTTAAAATGTCAATTAAGTGATATTTGTCAAGTTTTTATTGAAGAAGATTAGAGGTGAATGTATGAAAGAATTAGACTATAGTGCTGGAGCTGTGAGCAAGGGATTTTGGTTTTTAGAATTTAAAAAATATATGGAAGAATATCTTAAAGGAAAATCTCACAAAGATATTAGACAAAAACAATTAGACGAAAATTTTCTTATGGCACCATCAATTGATTACGGAAAAAGAATGGTTGGTGAAATAAAAAAAAGGATATCTGCCTTACCTGAAGAAATAATAGGCTTATTTCCTAGCTTAAATGTAACAGACCAAAAAATAATTAACCTTTTAGGAATAATGCTAACAGATAGACTTTTTTTTGAATTTATCTATGAAGGATATAGAGAGGCCCTAATTATAGGCACAAAAGAATTTGAAGATAGTCAAATACGAGTTTTTTTTAATAATAAATCAGACCAATCCGAAAAGGTTGCAGGATATACCTTAGAAGCAAAAAGAAGACTAGGTAGAGCATATAAGACCTATATGAGAGAAGCAAATTTACTAAAAGAAGAAGATGGAATTACAGTTATAAACAAAGTAATTATGGACTTAGACTTGGAAGTAATAATGAAGAAGTCCACATTACTACCCTATTTCAAAGGAATTACAGGGGGACAATAATGAATACTTTTAGAGAAAAATTAAATAAAATAGAAGATGCAATATCAAAAGAAGAGTTTTTAATAAATAGGGGAGGAGCCAATGAAATAGGCTACTATGTCTTTGACTATGATCCAAAAGTAGAATTAGAAGTAAGGGGTCATATAAAAAGTCTAAAAGAGAAAAACGTCCTTTATTCTTTAGGCTATGAAATAATAATATTTGATTTATATGATTTGATGATTGACTATATGGAAGAAGAGGGAATCATAGAGGATTCTATACAAATGGAAAAGGAATATGGTTTGGGGTACTTAATTTCTTCTGTAGTAGATTTTTTGAATATGGGGACAAAGGATAACTATCTTACCAACTATATCAAAAACAATACACCGGAAAAGGCTGTGGTATTTATAACAGGAGTGGGAAAGATATTTCCCTTTGTAAGGTCACATGGAATATTAAATGCGTTACAACAAGTATTTGATAGATTGCCTGTCGTTTTATTCTATCCAGGTAAATATGATGGACAAACTTTAATGTTATTTTCAGAGTTTAAAGATGATCACTATTATAGGGCATTTCCCCTAGTATAATAATGGAGGGATACTATGTTAATGAAAGATATGTTTGCAAAGGAAATTGATAGGGATATCAAAGGAGTAGTCAAAGTAGAGCAGGACGATATATCCATAATAGAAAATGAACTAGAAGAATATGTAGTAACCAAGGAGCTGCAAAAGCATTTTAGAGACTTTTTTTCAGCCTATAAAAAAGGAATCCATACCAAGACAGACAAAGTAGGGGTATGGATATCTGGCTTCTTTGGTTCAGGTAAGTCCCATTTTCTTAAAATATTGTCCTATTTATTAGCCAATGAAGAAATAAGTGGAAAGAAACCATTTGACTATTTTTTAGAAGATGAAAAAATTAAAGACTCTATGACCCTAGCTGATATTGAACTTGCTTTGTCTATTTCAACAGATGTTATATCCTTTAATATAGATTCAAAATCAGAAACCTCAGGAACAAAAGATAAAGATACTATTTTAAATGTATTTCTAAAAGTGTTCAATGAAAAATTAGGCTATAGTACAAATCCCCACCTAGCTGATCTAGAAAGACAATTAGATGATGATGGAAGATATGATGAATTTAAAAGCAGGTATGAAAAAATATCAGGGGATTCTTGGGTAGATTCAAGACATAAATTTAACTTTAGAAAAGATAGGGTTGTAAAGACTTTGGTTGACATGGACTATATGGCTGAAGAGACAGCCAATGATTGGTCAAGGTCAACAGTTAATCCTTATGAAATATCTATTTCTAGTTTTGCCCAAATGGTTAAAGAATATTTGGATAAGAAAGAAGAAAAACACCAAATAGTATTCTTGGTAGATGAGATGGGTCAATACATAGGAGATAATTCTGACCTAATGCTAAACCTACAGACCATAACAGAAAACTTAGGTAGCTACTGCCAAGGTAGAGCTTGGGTAATAGTTACCTCCCAACAAGATATAGACTCCATTACGGAAGTTATGGGTAGAGATTTTTCTAAAATTCAAGGCAGGTTTGATACCAGGATAAGCCTTACCTCTGCCAATGTAGACGAAGTAATCAAACTTAGGATACTGGATAAAACCCCTGTAGCCCAAGATACCTTAGAAATCCTATATGATAACAAGGAAACCATAATAAAAAACCTAATAATATTCAATGATACAGCAGAGAAAAAATTATACGAAAACAAGAAAGACTTTGCCAAGGTATATCCCTTTATTCCTTATCAATTTGATGTACTATCAAATGTTCTAACATCAGTAAGGGAATATAGCTCCTCAGGTAAACACCTATCAGAAGGAGAAAGGTCTATGCTAGCTCTTTTTAAAGAATCTGCAGAAAAGTTTATGGACTATGAAGAAGGGACAATTATCCCCTTTAATATATTCTATGATGCTCTTAGTAAGTTTTTAGACCATAGTCACTCAGTAGTTATATCAAGAGCCCTAAATAATAAAATAATAAACCCAGATGGGGAAGAATATAATTTCAATGTAAATGTATTAAAGACCCTATTTTTAATTAAATATATACATGAGATTGAAGCTAATGTGGACAATATAACCAGCCTAATGGTATCCCATATAGATGAAGATCGTAGACTACTTAGGGAAAAAGTAGAAGAGGCCTTAAGCATCTTAGTAGGACAAACCCTAGTACAAAAAAATGGGGATATCTATATATTCTTAACCAATGATGAACAAGAAATAAACAGACTAATAGATAACCAAACTATAGAAAGCTCAAACCTAGTAGGGGATATAAGTGAACTATTGTTTACTGTTATTTACCCAGAGGAAAAGGTAAGAGCGGGGAATTATAAAAATAGATATATCTTTGAATTTAATAGATATGTTGATGGCAGACCTTTTAGGGCTAATCAGTCCTTTGATTTTGGAGTCAAGATATTTACACCAAATTCCGAGTTAAATGGACAAGATAGTAACCTTAGGATGCAGTCATCAGCATCCACAGATGTATATGTGGACCTACCCAATGACTCAGGTTTTATCCATGAACTTAGGACAGCAATGAAGATAGAAAAATTTCTTAATTCCCCAGCATCAAGCAATATGCCTAAGTATGAAGAAATTAAAATAATGAAAAGAACAGAAATGAAGGACCATAGGGATAGGGCGCGATTATTTCTACAAGAAGCCTTGAGAGACTCCAACTTTTATATAAATGGAGATATTTTAGATTTGCCTAGCAAGGATTTTAAATACAATCTTACGGAAAGTTTGGAGCGAATAGTGGACACGGTCTACCACAAGCTAAACTATATTACTGACCCTAAAGAAGAAGTAGATATTCACAATCTATTTAGAAACCAAGGAAGTAGGCAAATAAAACTTGAGGAAGAAAAAATAGAAAATGAAAATGCCATAAGGGAAGTCATAGACTTTATAAAGATAAAAACTAAAAACCACACAAAAATATCACTAAAAGAAATAAAAAATAGATTTCTAAAGGCTCCCTATGGATTCCTAGATGTAGACATAGAATGGATAATAGCCAAGACCTTCCTAGATGGACAAATAGCCTTATCTCTAAATGGATCTACCATCTCCCTACTAAATGAGACCTCAGAGAGAATAGTAGACTACATAACCAAAAGAATGTATGTAGAGAAACTCTTAATAGAGGAAAAAGAAATAGTTCCAGACAATATGAAAAGAAGCCTGAAAAACATTGCTAGAGAAGTATTTAAGACTAATATAATATCAGAGGACCCAGATACTATGGTAATGACCTTTAACAGTTCGGTAGCAGGGATTATAAAAGAATTAGATTCCCTTGCTAAGGAATATGAATATTCAAGATATCCAGGAGAAAACATCATAAAAGAAGGCCTAAGTTTATTAAATAAAACCACCTACATGGATAAACCGATGGATATATTTAAATTTATAAGGGCAAATGAGGATGAATACTTAGATTTTAGGGATGATTACTCACCAATTAAATCTTTTTTTGAAGGATCTTCTAAAAAGATATGGGAAAAAACCCTCTATTATATAGGTGTATTTGAAGCCAGTAAATCCTATGTAGTAAATGAGGAAATAGAAAAAATCTTTACTAGGATGGAAGAAATTATCAAGATGCCTAGCCCCTATGATAATATTTCTGAACTACCAAAGCTAAATGATGATTTTTTAAACATCTATGGACAAATACTGGACAAGGAATTGGAACCAGTAAAAGTAGAAATTATGGAAGCAGAAAAGAGGGTAATGGAAGTATTAGAAGAATCAAAATTAGAAGATGTCTTCTTAAGTAAATTTAGACAAGCCTTTATAGACTTAAATAAAAAAGCGGAGTCTTGTGATAATGTAGCCCAGGTAAACGGATTTAGACTAGAAGCAGATAAATTGAAAATTAGATTTTTAAATGAAATAAGAGATGAAGAAGTTAAGAGAGCCGAAAAAGCAAATGATAATCCAAATACAATTACAGCAGGTCTTGACATAAAAGTAGACTTCAAAAAAGTAAAAAATATAAGCATCAAAGACATAAACAAATCGTCTTCCTGGCAAATAGAATCTAAAGAAGATATAGAAAAATATATTAGAGAATTAAAAACTAGACTAGAAAAGGAATTTGAAGAAAACCAAATATTAAATATTGAATTTTGAAAATAGAGATAAGGGGAGGAGATAGCTTGGATAAGTCAATACTTAGAAGTTTTGCCATATACTCTAGGAATAAGTTGATGCAGGATGTTAAAAACAAGGGAAAACTAATAGGGATAGGAGATAAGGGCATAGAAAAACCCTTATCTGAATCAGTAGATATGTTAACTTTTGATATAAAGGCTACAGAATCTTACAAAATTCATGGTAAACAAGTTGAGCAATATAAAAAGCTAGTAGAAGAAATAAGAAGAAAAGAAAATAATTCTGACTACCAAACAGCCTATGACTCCATAGTGGAAGAAGTAGCCTATACTTGGTTTAATAGACTAATAGCCATTAGATTTATGGAGGTAAACAATTATCTACCAGATAAAATGAGAGTCCTATCCTCAGGAAGACCAGGAGTAGATGAACCAGAATTCCTTACCCACTATGATGAAACAAGCTTAGAATTTACACCAGATGAGTTAGAAGAAATTCTAGACCTAAAACTTGATGGATCAGCTAAATCCATGGAGGAAATATTCCACCTAATTTTTATCAAGGAATGTAATAGACTAAATGACCATCTACCAGATCTATTTGAAAAGATAGATGATTATGCTGAACTTTTATTAAGCATTTCCTATATAGATGAGGAAGGAGTCCTCTACAAACTGGTTCATGATATTCCAGAGGAATACTTTGATATAGAATCAGGAAATGAAAATGGACAGGTAGAGATAATAGGCTGGATGTATCAGTACTATAATAGTGAAAGAAAAGATGAGGTAATAAATATCTATAATGGGATAGTTAAAAAAGAAGACATACCAGCTGCGACCCAGTTATTTACAACTGATTGGGTAGTTAGATATATGGTAGATAATTCTTTAGGGAAATACTGGCTTGAAAGAAATCCAAATTCTTCTATAAAAGAATCCTTAAAATATCTAATGCCTGGAGAGATAGGTCAAATAGATGAGAAAATATCACCAAAGGATATAAAGATATTTGACAATGCCATGGGAAGTGGTCACTGCCTAAGCTATGCCTTTGATGTCTTGATGCTCATATATGAGTCAGAGGGATATACCAAAAGAGAAGCTGCAAGATTAATACTAGAGCATAATATTTATGGACTAGATATAGATAAAAGAGCCTATCAATTAGCCTACTTTGCTATTATGATGAAGGCGAGACAATTTAATAGGGGTATACTTAATGAGAAAGTAAAAACTAATCTGGGAGTCTTTGAAGACAGCTTAAATATAAATAAAAATCAATTAGAATATCTAGGTTTATCAATGGAACCTTTAAGTAGAAAACTTGCCCTAAATCAAATAGATTATTTAATTGATGAATTTAAGAATGCAAGAGAGCTAGGGTCTATCTTACTTATAGATAATATAGATAAAAATTTACTCTTAGAATTTGTAAACGATAATTCAGGTAAGGGACAAATCTCAATTGGTGAATCAAATATTGAGAAGACTCAAGAAGAACTAAGAAGATTAGTAAATATTGCAGATATGCTAGGACAAAAATATGAGGTAGTGGTGACAAACCCACCCTATTTAAATAAGTTTAGTCCAAAGTTAAAGAAATATATAGGGGATAATTATAGAGATTATAAGGGTGATTTATTCTCAGTATTTATTTATAGAAATATTGAATTAGCTAAAGTAGGTGGATATTCTGCCTATATGTCTCCTTTTGTATGGATGTTTATAAAAACCTATGAAAAGCTTAGGGAGTATATAATAAAAGAAAAACATATATCCAGTTTAATACAGATGGAATACTCAGCCTTTGAAGAAGCTACTGTACCTATATGCACCTTTGTACTACAAAATAATAAGACTAAAGAAAAAGGGTCTTATATTAGATTATCTGACTTTACAGGTGGAATGGAAGTACAAAGGATTAAAACCCTAGAGGCTATAGAAAATCCCTACTGTGGATATTATTATGAAACAGAGCAGGAGAATTTTGAGAAGATACCAGGTATACCTGTGGCTTATTGGGTTAGTGACAGTGTTTTAAATTCTTTTGGAAATACCTTAATAGGAGAGAAATACGAGGTGAAGCAGGGTATGACCACTGCTGATAATAATCGTTTTTTAAGACTATGGTATGAAGTATCTAGCACCAAAATGGGACTAGATATTGAAAATCTGAATGATGCACAAGAAAGTAAGAAAAAATGGTTTCCTTATAATAAAGGAGGATCATATAGAAAATGGTATGGAAATAACGAGTATATAGTAAATTATGAAAACGATGGCTCCGAAATGAAAGAATTTACATCTAAATTACCACAAGGAACTTGGGTTAGATTAAAGAGTAGAGATTATTATTTTAAGGAATCAATTACATGGACGTTTATTAGCTCTTCAAAATTTGGGGTTAGATATTCTCCAAAAGGATTCATATTTGATGTTGCTGGTTCTTCAATGTTTCCTGGAGAAGACATATATTATGTACTGGGATTTTTGTCGACAAGATTAGCTTATGACTTTATTCAAATTGTTAATCCTACTCTTAACTATCAGGTAAAAGATATAAAGTCATTACCGTTAAAAAATAAAGAAAATATTAAAATTAACATACAGAAAATAGTTCAACAAAATATCTCTATCTCCCGTACCGACTGGGACACCTTCGAGACCTCTTGGGACTTCAAAGTATCTCCCCCAGCAAACTTTGATCAGTACATGGAAAACTACTATGATAGCCTAGCAGACATAGGAGTATTGGTGGATAGGGAATCTTTCTATATTCCTACCATAGAAGAAGCCTATAAGCACTATAAAGACTTCACCAACAACCAATTTGCTAAACTAAAGGCTAATGAAGAAGAACTAAATCGTATCTTTATAGAAATCTATGGGCTGGAAGATGAATTGACACCAGAGGTATCAGACAGGGATATTACCATAGCCAAAATATTTGATGCTAAAGAAGAAATAGACGAGGAAATCAAGGGTAACAGATATGTCCAAACCAAGGAAGATGTAGTCAAGCAGTTTATTTCCTATGGGGTAGGTTGTATCTTTGGTAGATATTCCCTAGATATAGAAGGATTAGCTTATGCAGGTGGTGAATTTGATGATAGTAAATATAAGACTTTTATCCCTTGCAAGGACAATATAATCTTAATCTCCGATGAAGAATATCTAGAAAATGATATAGTTGATAGATTTATAGAATTTGTAGAGGTAGTTTACGGTAAGGAATCCTTGGAAGAGAATCTAAGCTTTATAGCTATAGCCTTAGGTGGAAATGGAGAACCAAAGGATATCATCAGAAGCTATTTCCTAAAGGACTTCTATAAGGACCATGTAAAAACCTATCAAAAAAGGCCTATCTACTGGCTCTATGATAGTGGAAAACAAAATGGATTTAAGGCTCTTATTTATATGCATAGATACCATGAGGACACTACAGGAAAAGTCCGTATATCTTATCTCCATGAAGTCCAAAGATCCTATGAAAGAATAATGGACAACCTTAAATATGACATAGCCAACAATGAAAACCCAAGGCAAGTTGCCCAGGCTGAAAAGAAGCTCAATAAACTTACCAAACAGCTGAAAGAGTGCAAAGACTATGATGAAGCTATAGGTCACTTGGCCCTAGCTAGGATTCCTATAGACTTGGATGATGGGGTAAAGGTAAACTACGAAAAAGTTCAAACAGATGAAAAGGGTAAGAAACTGCAAATATTAGCAAAGATATAGTTGAAGGAGAAAGTTTATGGCTGAATTAGATTTAAAACAAATTGAAGATAAATTGAATGAAGAGTTTAAAGGAGATAGTAGAAGACTTGTATTTTGGTATGACGAAAAAAGAGAATTTATAGATGATATTGAGTCTTTGGATTTAATCAATGCAAAAAAGCATTACCTCACAGGAGACAACTCTTTTGAAACCAAATTACTCTTAGAAAGAAAAGATAAAAAGAATAACTATCTTATATATGCTCCCTTTGAGAAACCAGAGTCCAGGGAAAATCATTTAGCAGATACTATAAAATATTCCAAAGAATTTTATGCAGACAGGGCATCCCTTATTGCCCTGGATTTAGGACTTGATGAAAAAGGAAAAAGAATTATAGAAAGACATATGACCTTCTTTAATGCTAAGGATAGAACTAAAAGGTTCTATGATTTAGAGGGACTTACATCTGATGAGGCTACTATAGAGATAGGTCTCTTATCTGCAACTCTTAAGCTGAAAGTTATAAATTTTGAGGAAGTAGTTCGTATGGTTATGACTAGAGGAGATTTAAAGAATAATACTCATTTAAGTGAGTTCAAGAAATATGGTTTAGAGCATGTATTTTGGAAGCATATAGGTCATATTTTTTCATATATAGATGAAGATGCAAGTTTAGAAAAATTCCTTATATCACTTTTTATTACCTATGTGAACTTTAGTGTCAAGGGTAATTTACCAGCGTCACTGGATAAACACTTGCTAAACAAATCAGGAACAATCATAGCTTTTATGGATCAAATAATGAATAATATCCTCTATATGGAGGAGTTCGATAACCTCTCCCATAGGATATTTATAAGCATTAAGGGGGAGAACTTGTTTAATAATTTGTCTGTAGAAAGTATTATAGATTTAGATTTGTTTAAATTTGCAGATGAAAAAATTATAGACTGGATCATAGAGAGACTCTTGGATGAAAATCTTAATTCTTCAATAGATAATATGAAGATACCAGGAATATGTGAACATAGGGAAAAGTTACATTTTGGTAAGAGTTTTAGGGCAGAATACCATCTATTAAAATACGCCTACCATGTAATTTCCAAGGTTAATTATGACCCAGCTAGTGATATTATTTCCATGGTAGATAGATATGATAAGGAAGATTATAAGATAGATACTTATTATAGAAAATTTAATTATTATTTAGATAATACAGGGAACCAGCATAAATTTGATAAGTTGCAAGAATTAGTAGAAAGTATTTATACAAATAAGTTTTTAAATAAATTAACTAAGGAATTTAATGATAAATTCTCCTTTGATGAATTACAGGGAAGATTTAAATTTCAAAGGAATTTTTATAAAAATTATGTGGAGATAACCAAGGAAAGCTTAGTAGTTATTGTTTCTGATGGATTTAGATATGAATTAGCTAAAGAGTTAGTTGAAAAGATGAACAGGGACAAAAAATATGAAACAGTAGAAATAGAACCACAAATTGGTATTATTCCAACTTACACTAGGCTAGGAATGGCTTCCCTCTTGCCTCATAAAGAACTTACTATAAATGATAACTATGATGTCTTGGTAGATGGAAAAGCTTGTACAAATCTCTTGCAAAGGGATAGGATTTTGAAGGATACAAACCCTAGTGCTGCTGCTATAAATTATGATGATATAAAAAAATATAAAAGGGATGAACTTAGAGAGTTCTTTATAGGGAAATCTCTAGTTTATATCTATCATGACCAGATTGATAGTAGGGGGGAAAGTTCTGAAGATGAAGTTTTTACTGCCTGTAAGGAAGCTATAGATGAACTAATGGATTTAATGGTTAGGTTAACGGATTCCACCTCAAGGACTAGATTTATTATAACCAGTGATCATGGCTTTATCTATAAAAGAAACAAGCTGATTGAAGCTGATAAAATTGATTCCTTCTTCTCTAAAGAAGATCAACTAAATAAAAGGTTTATAATATCAGATGAAAATTATGATGTAGTAGGCACAAGGAATTTTATGGTGGCGGATATATTAGGGACTTATGATAAAAGAGCTGTAACTGTACCCCTTACAAGCAATATATTTAAACTTGCAGGAGGGGGACAAAACTATATCCATGGAGGGACATCACCCCAAGAAGTATTGATTCCTCTTGTCCAAGTTAAGACCATAAGAGGTTTCAAGGAAGAAAAAAATGTAGCAATATCTTTAATATCTATGTTATCAAAGGTAACTGGACTTATAATAAACCTAGATTTTATCCAACAAGAACCTATTTCAGATGTGATTATTCCTACGGATTATAAGATAGCTTTTGCGAACGACAAGGGAGAAATTATATCAAATGAAGTAAATCACTCTGCTGACAGCAAGGAAAAAGAGTCAGCTAATAGGATATTTAGGTTGCAATTTACTCTTAAAAATCAAAAGTATAATAGGCATGACAAATATTATTTGATAGCTCTAGATACTAAGACAGGGATGGAGATTTTCAGGCATGAAGTAATTATAGATATAGCTTTTTCAGATGATTTTGGTTTTGATTTATAGTAAAGGAGCAATGCTATGGAGAATTCAAATAGGGAGCTTATATTAGATAAATTAATAGACTATTTTCCAGGGAAAATAGTTAGAAAAGATTTAACCAAGAAGATTAAAGAAGGGGCAAATGTACCAGTTTATGTTTTGGAATATTTGCTTGGTATGTATTGTTCTACTCAAGATGAAGAGGCAATTGAAAAGGGAGTAAAAAATGTAAAGGATATACTTGCAAAAAACTACGTAAGACCAGATGAAGCTCAAAAAATTATCTCGAAATTAAGGGAACAAGGATCCTATACCGTCATTGATAAGATATCGGTAAAATTAAATTATAGAACAGATACCTATGAGGCTGAGTTTTCAAATTTAGGACTTAAAGCTGTGCCTATTTCTAGCGCTTATCCTTCAGAATATGAAAGGCTGCTTGCAGGTGGTATATGGTGTATTGTTCAGATGGAATACTACTATGATGAAGAAGATAGAAGTAGAGTTCCTTTTATAATTAATAAATTAACTCCAGTTCAGATGCCCGGAATAGATATGGAAGAGCTAAAAAAAGCTAGAAAAAATTTTGAAAAGGAAGAATGGATAGATATAGTCCTTAGGAGTACAGGAATGGAACCAGATAGTTTTAATGCTAGGGAAAAATGGTTGCACTTGGCAAGGCTTATCCCCTTAGTAGAAAACAATTATAATTTTTGTGAACTAGGTCCTAGAGGAACTGGAAAGTCCCATATTTATAAAGAGATAAGTCCAAACAGTATTTTAGTTTCAGGTGGACAAACCACTGTAGCAAATCTTTTCTATAATATGTCCACTAAACAAGTTGGCCTTGTAGGTCTATGGGATTGTGTTGCCTTTGATGAAGTAGCTGGGATTACCTTTAAGGATAAGGATGGAGTCCAGATTATGAAGGACTTTATGGCATCAGGATCCTTCGCCAGGGGCAAAGAAGAAAAAAATGCAACGGCTTCCTTTGCCTTTGTAGGTAATATTAACCAATCTGTAGATGTTTTATTGAAGACATCCCATCTATTTGAGCCTTTTCCAGAAGCTATGGGGATGGATACTGCATTTTTAGATAGGATGCATGCCTATCTACCAGGCTGGGAAATACCTAAGTATATGCCTACCTTTTTTACAGATGATTATGGATTTATTACTGATTATTTGGCTGAAATAATGAGAGAGTTAAGAAAAATATCCTATGGAGATGCTTATGATAAATATTTTAAATTAGGTAGCCAACTTAACCAAAGGGATACTATTGCAGTAAAAAAAACCATATCAGGCATGGTAAAGCTTATATATCCTGATGGAGAATTTGATAAGGAAGGAATTGAAGAAATTTTAAGATTTGCACTTGAGATGAGAAGAAGGGTCAAGGAGCAATTAAAGAAAATAGGTGGGATGGAATTTTATGATGTTAATTTTTCTTATATTGACTTAGATAGCTTTAGTGAAGAATATGTTCCAGTACCAGAACAAGGTGGTGGTAGTCTTATACCTGAAGGTATAGGAAAGCCAGGCCATATATACCATGTTTCAAGGGGTAAGTCTGGTATGCTTGGAGTATTTAAGCTGGAAACTCAAATGACTGCTGGAAATGGAAAGTTTGAACGAACAGGGCTGGGTTCAAATTCAGAGGCTAAGGAAGCTGTGGATACAGCCTATAAATACTTAAGGGCAAACAGTAAGTCTATAAGTGGGACAATAAGTACTACTACTAAAGATTATCTTGTAAATGTACAAGACTTAAATGGCATAGGTATGACTATTGACCTAACGCTTTCTACCATGATTGCAGTATGTTCAGTTGCACTAGGAAAGCCATCTATATCAAGCATGGTAATACTTGGTGATATGAGTATAGGTGGGACTTTAATAAAAGTAGAGGAGCTTGCTAATACTCTTCAAGTCTGTTTAGACAGTGGTGCAAAGAAGGTTCTTTTACCATTATCATCAGCTGCGGATTTAGCATCAGTACCTCCAGAATTAGTTGGAGCTTTTAATTTAATATTCTACAAGTCACCTGAAGATGCAGTTTTCAAAGCTTTGGGAGTAGAATGATGCAAGGGGAGAAGGTTATGGATAAATTCAAGGAAGAATTAATAAAAATTAAAGATAGCATGAGCCAGGAAGATTTTGATGACCACAAAACTCAATATCCTAAAAGAAATTTTGAACAATTAATTGATTCATTAGAAAAGAAAGGTATTAAATTCAACAATATTACAAAAGAGGAAGCTTTATTAATTCTTAGGGATATAAATTATTATTATAAAATAACAGTATACAAAAGAAATTTTAAAAGAAATAAAGATAAGAAGTTTATAAATTTAGATTTTTCATATTTAACTGATCTAGCAAGTATGGACATGCAATTAAGATATTTGCTTTTGACAGCAACATTGGATATTGAACATTCGTTAAAGACTTTTCTTATTACCAAAATTACTGATAACAAGCATGAGGATGGGTATGATGTAGTTAAAAGTTTTTTTCATTCAACCATAGGTTCCTTTAATGAACTGGATAAGGATACCATTTTAGAAAGTGCTAGACATAAAAGCCATTACCAATTCAAATTGTATGAGGCTCACAAAAAAGCGCCACCAGCATGGGTTCTTATGGAAGTTATCAAATTTGGTGATTTTTTAAGATTTTTTGAATTTTATTTTAGCAAGTATCCAACAGATGAATTTAAGATAGATTCTTTAATGGGAGTGTTAAGTAGTGTTAAAAGAGTTAGAAATGCCTCAGCTCATAATAATGTATTTCTATTCGATTTATATCATAGTGATATAAACATCCCTAGTAATTATATAAAAAGATATGCCAAGGATAGAAATATAGGAGAGCTATTTTACAAATGTAACAAGATACATGATATTCTATGTGTATTTTATATACATGAGTTTTTTGTAAAAGGAAAGGGATCAAGACAGCATAGAATCGATGATTTCAAGGAACTGACAAGAAAGTTTATTGAAAGATTATCATATATGGCAAAAGATAATGACATTCTATATTTTTTGAATATATTAAATTTGGTTCTTGACAAATATGAAATATAGCTATATACTTATAATTGATGAAAGGACGGTTCGACCGTTCGGCATTAGGGGATTTATTCGCTAATGTTTACTTTAAAATTATATGAATGACCTAGCTTCATGAAGCTAGGTCATTCTTTATATTTGTACAAGTTATTAATGCTCTCTCTTCCCATGAATACCAGGTTCTTTCCATTGCATATAAGTCTCTAGATTAGATTTTAAGAAATTTAATTGTAAGACTTTTTCTTTTTGTTTTTGATAATTGTGGTAACTTTCATTTTTCCTATATATTTCATTTTGAAGGTTTGCTCTCATCATAGGAAGGTCTTCCAGGCCTTTAGTATCAATATCTTTTAAGAATTCTTTTGAAGCCTCAAATAAAATTAATTCCTTGCTATATGCCTTGTGAAAATTAATTTTATCTTCAGAGTTAATATACCTTGAATATAGAGGTTCTAGCCTATTGTAGTTTTCAATATTTTTGATTTTAAGGCTCATATTTTCTATATTATTTTCAATAGATTTAATATCCGATGCAATATTAGTTAATATCATATTTTCTCTTTTTAATATATCATAGAGTTCATTTTTAGAATTTATTTTATGGATAGACATTAGGTTAAGTGTCTTGGCCATATTCTTCATATTATGCTGTTTTGCCCATATTTCATAGCCTTTAAATTCTTGAACTTTAGCATTGTTTTTCAAATTAATAACTTTTCCAATACCGGAATCTAATACAGGCTTATTGTTATAGGACTTAGTCTTTTTATTATATTCTTCTTTTCTAGAAGCCCTATCTTTTAATCTTCTCTTAATACTTTCTTCGGTATAATTATCTCCTATAGTTTTTGCTCTAGTAAATCTTTCCTGATCTTTGGCTCTAAAGGCAATATGCTTACCTTCCTTAATTTCATATCCCATAGAAGCCATTAATTTAAGGAAATCTTCCCAATCATTAGCTCTTTTAATAGCGTTGTCTATTGAGTATTGAAGCCTTGCTTTCCAGCTCTTACCCTTACTTCGTTCTTGATATTCTTTATAAGATTTTCCTTTCTCCATACCTGGGTTTTCAATGATAGATAAGCCATATTCTGTGCATAATCTATCGCTAATATTACGAATTTTATGGTAGGATTTTTTATTAGAATTATAGGCCTTACCATCTATATAGCTTACATTATTAAATAATATATGATTGTGGATATGGCCTTTATCTATATGAGTGGTAAGTATATATTCATATTTTCCATTAAGTATATTATTCACTAAATTTAAGCCAATTTCATGGGCAATATCTGGAGTTAATATATCATCTGGGTCAAAGGATTGTATTAGATGTCTAGCAAAATTTTTACTAGAACTATTCCATGATTGTCTAGTCATTTCAAATTCTAAAGAAGCTGTTTCATGCCCACAGGCATGGGTAGATATTAAAATTTCCTCATCAGTTTTATCTGGATTACAAATATATTTAATACTTAAATCTAAGGTAGTTTTGATAGGATGGATTTTTGTAACTGCCATAGGTCTTTCATCATCTCCTTTATTTCCTCTAGATCTTCAGCATAGATATTGCTTGTAGAATTAACTCTTTTTGCTATTTGATTCATATTGATAGAGAACCGTGTCATATTAGTATTCATTTCCCTGAGGGGCATATTATCTAATATAAATATATGTCCATCTATGGCCATCTTTCTTAGATATGCACCCATATTTTTTATATTTGCTTCTTTCATATTATCTTCAATCAAGTTTTTTTCTTCATCATTTACATAGAATTTTATTTGTAGATTTCTTTCACGATTTGCCACAGTGTGTGCTCCTTTCTTTTGGGTTTTAACAGGGGATTGGGGATACTCCCCAACAAGCTATCATCTATTTTTCAAATAGGAAAATAGGGGATAAATCGGAAGTGGGTACTCACTTCCTGTGCTTGCTAATATTCTTAAAACCAAAAGGCAAGACCCCTATTTATCTGCCTATTAATCATTCCTAATGTAGTAGGGAAGAATGATATTATAATTCGTATTAGGCCTAAGAATAAAAATAATATTAAGACGCCTATAAAATCTAATGTGGTATATGGCCTGGTAATAAGCTGATAAATAAACAAGAAACCAAAGATTGTAGTAAATATATTTAGAAAAACATTGCTTAATCCACTTAAGATAGAAACTATAATATTGAAACAAAACAGTAAAATAAGAAGTAAAAACATAATCAATTTTATTGGTAAAAGAAAGATATTCCCAATTAATTTCATCTATATCAGCCCCTTTCTATATCTTAATTTAATTTTACTAGATAATAATATACAAGTCAATATAATAAGACAAAGCAATGTCCAGTTAATTGCAATCTACTATTATGACCCAAAGATTAATGGACAATAATATGTCCGTGATTTATAATATATTTAAGGAAGGAAGTTGAATTTATGAAGACTAATCGAATGTTTGAAATAATTATGATATTACTAAACGAGGGCGAAGTTAAGGCTAAGGATTTAGCAGAAAGGTTTAACTGTACCACCAAAACAATATATAGGGATGTAGAATATATAAAAGACAGCGGGATACCAATTATAAGTGAATTAGGGCGTAATGGAGGCTTTAAACTAGGTGCAGGATTCTCAAAGAATAATAAGAACTTAAGCCTTAAGGAACAACATACAATTATAAAAGTCTTAAAAGACCACGGTAGGATTCCAGAGGAACAATTAGACGAGATTATGACAACTATAGAAGGCCTCTTTAAGGATGATAGTATAGATTGGATAGATGTAGACTTAGGAGACCCTAAGGTAAATGATTATTTTGAAAAGCTAAGGTATGCTATTATAAATAATATCTTGGTAGAATTATACTTAGGAAATAAAGAAGATAATTCCCAAGTAATCAAAGCAAAGCCAGAAAGGATTTTAATTAGAAGAGATGGAATATATTTGGCTTTTACTAATTTGGCAGATGAAGAATTAGAGGGAATAAAGCTTGGAGAAATTAAATATGTAAAAGATATTAAATGAAGATTATTAACATAAGGTAATGATATTAATAAATATAGGGTACTTGAAGGAGGAAATGTATTGGATATTGAGAAAATAGCGACATCATGTATTAAAATGTTGTTATCTAGAAGTCCTTATCTTCAACCAATAATAGATGATAACGATAAGACACCAGTTTGGGATGGTGATATTTTTGTATATAATACCAAAGACAGATACAAGAAAAATGAAAATTTGATTGGAAGAGTTCCAGTTCAAGTGAAGGGGCATGAGGTTGAAAAGGTAGATAATAATGATAAAATAGAAACTATTAAGTTTAGGGTAAAGATTGAAGATATAAAGAAATTTTTAACTGATGGAGGAGTAATCTATTTTGTTGTACATTTAGACAAAAATAATCAGAAGATTTTTTATAATTCTTTGTTGCCTTTAGATTTAAGTCGATTAATAAAAACATATAGTGATCAGAAAACTTTTATGCTTGAATTTAAAACCCTACCACTTGAAGAGAAAGATTTAGCGGATATATTTTTAGATTTTATTAGAAACAGAGAGAAACAGCAAGGTACATTAGTTACAGATATTCTATACACTCATGATATTGAAAAGATAAGAGATGAAATAGAAGGGTTTAGTTTTAGTTATAGCACTGTAGAACCTAGCAAATCCATTCCTTTTAGAGAGCTAACTACTAGGGATTTCTATATATATGCTAAGCCTAAAGGCATAGGAAATCCAATCCCAATTGAAAAAGTAACTAATGCAACAATCGATTTTGAAGAAAAATTCAAAATATCTATAGGTGAAAAACTTTATTATAATGATGCTTATATACAGTGGAAAGAAGGAAGAGCTAATATTATTTGTGGTAAAGCAATAAAAATTAATATGGGTGAAACCAATGACCAAAATATTGGCACCTTTAATATTAATATTAAATTTAAGGGGACTTTGAATGAACAATTAAATGATTTATATTTCTTAGAAGGATTAATTACAAATAAACAATTAATTATTGACGGACATATGATCCCTTATGGCAATTTTAAATTAAATGATGAAGATCGAAATCTTTTTGATAGAATAAAACAACTAGAATCTTTAAAACAGTGCCTAGAATATTATGGTGTAAAAATTGATTTGGACCTTGATTCCATAACTGAAAAAGATGATTTTAAAATAACTTTCTTAATGGATAAAAAACCATCTACAAAAAAATACAAGATAGATTTATCTAATGTAGGTATTTTAGGATTAGACATTGCGAATATTAGGATTTTATTATTTGTGGAAGAGAATAAAGAAGGAGAGTTTTACAAGGTTAAAAGTTTTTTCAAGGGGACTTGGAAAGTTAATTATATTTTATACGAAAATAATGAAAAAATAAGAGTGAGTCAGTTTTTAACTTTGGATAAAGAATCTTTGTTAGTGGACAACATTAATTCTGAAAGTATAATTGCAGATATAAAAAAATATCATTCTGGGAATAAAAATCTAGAATTTGTAAATTTATTTTTGTTGGAATCTATTAAGGCATATGATGAGTATAGTAGTCAACAAATTGAACTCAAAAATTTAATATATGACTTATCAAGATGGCTTTATAACGAAAGTAAAGAGGATTATATTTTCTTAAACTTAGCTCAAATAAAATATCGAATGGGTACATTAGATAAATATGATATTGATAAGATAATAGATATTGGCAAATTAAATAAAGATAATATAGAAATACAAGTAGGCGTATCAATTTTGTTAAATAAAAAAGAGGATGCGGAAGCATTAATAAAAAATATGAATCCAGAGCTTAAAGACTTATTTATTTCTTATCCCATTTATCACCTATTGGAGAATTGTGATATACAGAATATTTAAAAAAGGGACTAACCAAAAGGCTAGTCCTACCATTTCTTACTATAACCCAAGTCAAACTGGTCTTCAATCCATTGAGGAATGTTTTTAGAATTCCTTTCAGTGGATTTTTCTTTTTCCCGTCTTTCTTTTGCTTCTTTAGACAAATCCCTGGTTTCAATGCATATACCATTTTCAAATATAAACTCTTCTATATACTCATAATTATAGGGATGATGAAATCCCATATGGACATATAATTCATCAATAAAATTGTCACCTATAAGAAAAGAACCTGTATAAGAGATTGGCAAGTTTATATTTTTATATACTAGATTACCGGCCAATGCATAATAATTATCCTTCCAATCATTGATTTCAAAGGCTTCTACGCCATTGAGTATAGGTGGATTTTCACTATCATGAGATGTGTAAAGATCCTTCAGCATTAGATTATTATTTTCATCTATAGCAAAGATGGCGATATATCCTCGCCAACAGGCACTACATGAAACAATAGGATTTAATCCAAGTTTACTGAAATCAAAAAAGTTTTCAGGGTCCTCTATTGCTACTATATCTAGGTCACTTTTGTTAAAGCTTAATTTATCATTTATTTGGGCAGTCATATCGGTCTCCTTTATAAAATAATTTTAAATCAAGGTCTAATTTTTTTAAAGAAATTACCTTTTGGAGCATGTCTTAAATTATAGTTAGCTCCATATCTATTCATCTCGTTCATTTTAAATATCAAAAGATTTATATTTACATTTAAAATTCCTGCTATTTCTACATCCGTATGATTATCTTTTGCAAGTTCTGTTATTTCACTATCATCCAACAAAAGATGTGCTGCGAAAATATTAGCCTCATATTCTGGTTGAGAGGTTATATCAAATAGCTCATATTCATGAAAAGGACTATTTTTAGTTAAGTGTCTATGAAGAACATCATGACCAAGCTCATGAGCAAGAACCATTCTCATCATATATTCATCCATTTGATTGTTTAGAAATATAAATCTTTTTCTTTCAAAAACAGCATATACACCTAATAAATCTTCAAGATCGTTAAGATATTTGACTGTAACATTAGACTCACTTGCTATTTGAAAAGGGTCATTGGTACCAAATTTATTAATAATTTTCTTAACCCGTTTATGAATTAAAGAGTTGTTGGAATCCATATAGCACCTCCAAATGAAACTTTACTTATTTATCCTTATCCTTAAGATATTTTTTAGGAGTATATTTCTTGTTTTCTAGTTTTGCTTCAAAAAAGGCTTCCTGTAGGGCATCAAAAACTGCCTTCTTATCATTTTCTGAAAGTTCCCCACCTGCGAATAAAGCACGTGCATCAGTAATTAATTCTTGAGCCCCTTTCATACCACGATATCCATATTTTTCACCAGCTGTTAAAACAAAGTCACTGCCTTCAGTTAGTAGATAATTCACATCCACATCAAATTCTTCTGCAATTTTATGATAAATTTTTCGATATCTGGGCAATGTTTCACCAAGTTCATAGGACTTTAATGTTCGTAAAGAAACTTTAATGCGATCGGCCATTTCTTGCTGGGTTAAATTTTCTAGTGTTCTTATTTCTCTTAGTTTTTCACCGAAAGTCATGGTGTCCTCCTCCTAGGGTGCAATACAAATGCACCAAATTTTAAGTTTTACTTGACAAGTGTATTTTAAATACACTATAATTCAATTATGGGCGATTGAATTACACTTATTATATAATGAGTTGCACCTTAAGTCAAGAAAAAGGTTAAAGACTAAATTTACCAATGTAAAGAAAAACTTATAACAAATGGGGGGAGATTAAAATTGATATTAATAATTTGATATTTGAACCATGTCAGGTTAAGGATGTTATAGGGTTAAATGGTTTTAAAAATAAAGGTCTGGTTAGCTTTGTTGCAAATGATAGTAAGGGAATACTTCCACACGAAATACCAAATGGTAGTTTTATATTTGTTAGGCCAGAAGATGATTATAATATTGGTGATTTCATAGTTGTTTATAAAAACGAACCCTTAGATAAAGATTTCAAGATAAAAAAGGCAGAAGAAAAAGAACCCTTATATTTTGGACGGATTATAATGACTGCTAAAAGTTTTCTCAAGGAAGATTTATAAAAAAAAATATTTAAGATGTAGAAATGAAAGGGGAGCTTTTGATTGAAAGATAAAAATTCATGTCATAAGCCTGTCTTTTCAGATGATATCATTGGTTTTAATGATTTTAAATTCAATAATTTAGTCTGCTTAATTGCTGATGGGGATTTACCACAGGGTATAGTGGACGGTAGTTTCTTATTTGTAGAAATAGGAACCTCTTTTAAGAAAGATGATTTAATAATCATCAGATCTAAGAGTATGCCATATGAATATAAAATCAAATATGCAGATAAGATAGAGTCTGATTATTTTGGCAGGGTACTTATGGCAACACAATTATTTGCCAGGGAGGAACCTAGTTATGAATATCAGAGAATTGAAAAATAAAATAGATATACCATATGAGATAGATAAAGAATTAGAACACAATGTTAAAATATTACTAAAACTTTATAGGAAAGTAAATTTTAGGGTTGAGGAAAGAATTCAAGATTTGGAACTAGAGACATATGAATCAAAAAGAAAACATTTAGAGGAATTAGTAATATCTATTCTAGAAATAGATACTACTATTAATTATGAAAAGATTGAAGATCAACTCATTAGTGTCAGTGAAAGTTTATTCTTACTACAAATTATGGACAAGGCTCTGGAGAGATTAAAGAATTATCCAGATAATGGTGAGTTGTATGGAAATATATTAGAGTTAAGATTTTTTAATAAAGAAATATACAGTCATGATATTATTATGAGAAAAGTAAATATGTCTAGATCATCATACTATAGACACCTAAACAAGGCAGTCCAATCTTATAGCACAATGATATTTGGCTATGCATTACCAGAGGTTCGTGCTATTGTTTTTAATGAAGATTTGGATATAAATTGTATAAAAGTGGCTGAAGGTAATAATGATTATTTTGAGGATTGAGATTAAATTGGTACTAATATGAAACTAAAGTGATACTGGGTTAGTACTGTAATGGTACTTTTAACCATATATACTATCCATACTGGGTGAATTATCCCTGCTTGACGGCGGGGATTTTTTTATACCCAAATTTTAAGTGCATAGGCTATGCGACTAATTAAAGTCGTGTGGCTTTTTTTATGCCCAAATGGAGGGAATATGGTGAGAAGTGTAAGAGCACCACCAGTTTCCTTATGAATTTAAGTAAATTTTTAAAATTCATAAGGAGGCTTAACAATGAAAAATAAGAAGGAAAGGGAAAATTATTATTTGCCTATTGACGGAAAATTAATACCAGTATCTAGAGAGGTTTATGATAACTATTATACCCTAAAAAGAAGAGAACGATATTTAGAAGAAAATGACATAAGTAAGGGACTTTTATATTTTAGCAACTTTGATACAGAGGATGGTAATTTTATAGATAATGTTGCAGATAAAACGGTAAATGTAGAAAAGTTAGTAGAAACAGGAATGATGATAAGGGAATTATACAAGGCTTTAAATTCTTTAAATGAAGATGAAAGAGAATTGATAGAAAGAATCTTTTTTGAGGAAGAGGCTATCAGAGAAATTGCCCGTAATGAGAAAGTTAGCCATGTAGCAATCCAAAAAAGAAGAAATAGGATACTAAACAAATTAAAAGAAATTCTAAAAGAATTAGAATACTAGGTTACCAGCCCCCTTATTTTTCGGCTTATAAGTAAGGGGGTATTTTTTATCCCAAATATTTGTACATTGAAAATTTAATAGACCAAGCAGATACATTCTGTTCAGTATGAGCCTAGAAATAGAGAAATACTTATAATTATTTATTCTCTTATAACTACACTGTGGTACTAGAAGAGCCACAGGCGAAGATGTACTGGCAGGTTAAAGATACTTCCGTATAGCCACAGCACGAGCGTTAAAAGCGTCCCACGCAATGGGTACGGCTCCTCATAAGAATGAGGAGAGGTAGAAATGCCTATGGAGTGGTTCTCTAACCATCGTCTGCAATGTCAGAAAACTTATTTACATATTAAGAGAATAGGCAATTTCAATTGGGAGGAGAGATGAGAATGAATAAAAATACAAAGAGTCTATTTGAAGATGTGGATTTAACTATAATACCAGATATAAAGGATATTCATATTGATCCCTTACTTCCAATAGAAAAAAGGATAGAAAAATACATTAAACAAAATCCTTATCCAGAGATATTAAAGATAGGTGATTACCATGTTAAATGTTCATATAGGGAAGGGGCAGGTAGATTAGAAAATAGATTAGATGAATATTTTAATTATTTGGCTGGAAAACAATATTAAAACAACACTTGAATAATAGGACATTATATTGTACAATTATAATCAGGATAGAGCTTCTACCTGATTATCCATTTTGCTCGAATAGATGATTGGGAGGAAGCGTAGATGAAAAAAATAAATGTAGCCCTTTATCTTCGTCTATCCAAGGATGATGGAGATGAAAGCAGGCAAGAAAGTAATAGTATCACCATTCAAAGAAATTTATTAAGGACGTTTGTAAAGTCCCATGAAAATATGGTTATCTATGATGAATATATAGATGACGGATTTAGTGGGGCTAATTTTCAACGTCCTTCTTTTATTAGAATGATTGCTGATATGGAATTAGGACTTATTGATTGTGTCATTACTAAGGATCTTTCAAGATTTGGAAGGGATTATATTGAGGCTGGAAGGTATATCCAAAGGATATTTCCTAATTATGGAGTTAGATTTATAGCTGTAAATGATAATTATGACAGTGCTACAGCTGACCAGGCAGAAGCTAATTTAGTCTTACCAGTTAAGAATTTTGTAAATGATAGTTATTGTAGGGATATATCAACAAAGGTTAGAACAAGCCAACATATTAAAAGATTAAATGGTGAATATATAGGAAGTTTTCCTGTGTTTGGATATAAGAAGGATCCAAACAATAAAAATCAACTTATTGTAGATGTAGAGGCATCAGAAATTGTTAAAATGATTTTCCAATGGAAGTTAAAAGGATTTAGCTCAAAGGCAATAGCTGATAAATTAAATGTTCTAAAAATAGATTCGCCTCTAACATATAAAAAACGAAAGGGTAGCAAATTTAGGACTAGCTTTAATGATAATAAAGAGACAAAGTGGACAGCTGTAAGTGTTGGTAGAGTTCTTAGTAATGCTGTTTATATAGGAATATTGGAGCAGGGTAAATCTGCTAAAATTAATTATAAACTTAAAAAGGAAGTTGACAAACCTAAAGAAGACTGGATTATAGTTGAAGATGCCCATGAGACAATAGTATCCAAAGAAATATTTGCTAATGTACAAAGATTACTAAAAAGAGATTTAAGATTAGAGGATAGTAAGAAAAATCCTCATATATTTTCTGGGATGTTATTTTGTTCTGATTGTGGCAGAGCATTAATTAGAAGAGTCAATAACTATAAAGGCAATAAGAGGGTATTTTATATTTGTTCTAGTTATAACAATGGGAAATCATGTACCCGACATAGTATATCAGAGGATGTGCTAATAGAAATTGTATTATCAGCTTTAAACAAGCATATATCTTTGACTGAATATTATTGGGAGGAAGTAAATAAATTAGCAAATAACAATTTTTCAGAGGAAGATGCTTTAGAGTTAGATAATAGAATAAGATTATTAGAAGAAGAAAGAAAAAAATATGAAGCTTTAAAATCATCTTTATATGAAGATATGAAGGATGGATTAATAGATGAAAAAGAATTTGCTAGCTTTAGGTCAAACTACACCTTGAAAATAGATGAAATAAAACGAGCAATGAAAAATCACCAGGAATTAATCGGCAAAGTGTTCAAAAAGGGAATAGATTCTAAAGAAAAGATAAATAACATACTACAATTTAAAAATTTAACAGAATTAGACAGAATGAGTATGGTCTTATTTATAGACAAAATTATAATTGGTGAGAATAAAGAGATAGAAATAGAATTTAACCATGAAGACGAATTAAATATAATAAGCAAAATTTTAGATGAAACAGATAACTTTATACCACAGGCTAAGAGAGAGGTGGTATAAGTGGCTAGAACTGCAGATAGATATTTAAAGAAAGATAAGAAAATAGAATATGAAAAAATAGAAAAATTCCATGCAGGAATTTATACAAGGCTATCTTCAGATAAAAGATATGGTGAAAGGAAACCATCAGATTCTATAAATGGGCAAATTAATATAGCTATGGAGTATGTAAAGGATCATCCAGAAATCATAATACAAGAAGTGTATACAGACTATGAATATTCTGGCACTAATTTTGAAAGACCTGCTTTTAAAAGGATGATGGAAGATATAAGGATTGGTAAAATTAATTGTATTATTATAAAGGACTTGTCCAGACTAGGAAGAGAATATTTAGAAGTTGGGTCTTTAATAGAGAAAGTATTTCCATTCTTAGGAGTAAGGTTTATTTCAATCAATGATAGTTTTGATACTCTTAATCCTCCCAGTGATGGAAAATCTCTAGAGGTGACATTGAAGAATATAGTTAATGATATGTATGCTAAGGATATCGCTAAACGAATAAAGGAATCCAAGGTAAATATAATGGAGAAAGGATACTTTGTTGGTAGTGTTCCACCTTATGGATATAAGGTAATAAAGAAAAAAGAAGGGCAAATACTGGAGAAGGATTCAAATACTGGACCTATAATAAAAGAAATATTTGAATTATCTGCTACAGGCTCATCAAATCTACAAATTGTAAATTATTTAAAAGAAAAAGGATATACAAGTCCAATGCAGTATTATAAGACGGGCAGAGTATATATTACAGAAAATGAAAGATCAGGCTGGAATGTAGGTACTTTAGCCAAATTACTAAAAAATGAAGCTTATATAGGGGATATGGTTCAAGGAAAAAAACAACAAGATTTGGTTAAAGGTATAGAACAGTATTATACAGATGAGGAAGATTGGTATGTTGTTGAAAATACTCATGAGCCTATTATAACAAGAGAGTTATTTGATAAAGTTCAAAAGGAATTAATAAAAAGAATGGATAATTCTAAATTTGCAACTAGAAGAGATGATTTTCCCGTAAAAAAGAATTGGAAGTACAAAGGTTTATTCTTCTGTGGCCATTGTGGTCTTGAGATGCCGTTACAAACATATGTTAGAAATTTAAAGGATAAATCTGAAAGAGTCTATAAATTTAACTGTAATAGGAACTATCGTCCTATAGAAGAAAGATGTCGTAATCATATATTTGAATATGAAATAGACGAAATAATACTTAAAACTGTAAATTATATTATTTCACTGGCTCATATAGACAATAGAAAATTAATAGATTCAAATAAGCAATACTTTGATTACCAAGAATCTGATATGGAAAAGGGAATTAATAAATGCAATAAAAGTATTGGTAATTTGAAGCTTGGTTTTGAGTTGCAATATGAAACTTATGTATTAGGCAAGATTTCAAAAGATGAGTTTTTAAAATTTAGAGAGGAAAATATAGAAGAAAAAGCAAGATTAGAGAAAAGGATAGGAGAATTAGAAAAGAAAATAATTATTCTTAAGAAGTCTTATAGAAAGCATTTAAAATGGATGGATACTATCCTAAGCAAAAAGGAAATAAAAAAATTAGATCAAGAAATATTAAATTCATTAATAGAAAGGATTGATTTATATAGAAATAGGGAAGTTTCAGTAGAGTTTAGATGTGAACTAGCTTTTAAAGAACAATTTAATAAGGATGTAGGGGAAGGTGAATAACAATGACTACTATTGCTATGTATTTAAGATTATCAGAAGAAGATACGAATAAGGAAGAGGAAAGTAATAGTATAGTTGGGCAGAGATATATAATTGAAAATTATATCAGAAAAAATAAAATTTACCCAACCTATGAAATTACTGAGTTTATAGATGATGGTTATAGTGGAACCAACATGAATAGACCAGGTATTCAAAGTTTGTTAGAGCAAATTAAGATAGGTAATATTAAATGTGTAATAGTAAAGGATTTATCTAGGTTTTCTAGGGATTATCTTGAATTAGGTTCCTATATGGAGCAAATTTTTCCATTTATGAAGATTAGATTTATTGCTATAAATGACAATTATGATAGTGAAAAAACTACAGGTGGAATTGGAGAGATGGATATCCAGTTCAAGGGATTACTTTATGATTTTTATTCAAAAGATTTATCTACAAAAGTTAAAAGCAATAGAAATGCACTAGTGAGGAATGGGAAGGCAATTACTTGGGCGGCTCCATATGGCTATATAAAGGATCCGATGGATAATAATAAATATATAATTGATGAGGAAACTGCACCTGTAGTAAGGCTGATTTACGATTTGGTATTAGAGGATTTATCACTTCATAAAATTGCCAAGATATTAAATGAAAAAGAAATTCCAACACCTGCAATGAGAAAATCGCAATTAACAAAGATGAACTATAACTTGGTAAGAGATAAACCAAAAATATGGAATTTAAGTGCACTAAGTAGAATAACTAGCAATTATGTGTATACAGGGGCACTAGTATCAAATACAAGTAGTATCAAGGAAGTGGGAAGTGGAAGGTCGCTTTCAAATCCTAAGGAAGACTGGATTATAGTTGAAGAAACTCATGAAGCAATTGTTTCTAAGGAAGAGTTTGATAAGGTTCAAGAAATTAAGAAGGGCAGAATAGGAACCTATAAACATGGTAAAAGGACAAGTAGTCCATTGGAAGATATTATGGAATGTAGTTATTGTAAAAGAAAAATGACATATGGATCATTTAAGGGTAATGATAGATATTTTTATTGTAGAATGAGTAGGATAGCAGACTTAGGGTGTGTTGAGGGCAAAATAGGAGTAGACTCTTTGGAGAAAACCATATTTGAAGCAATAAATCATCATTTAAAGCTATATTCAGTTGCTATAGATAATTATGAAAAAATAAAAAAGGTTAAAGATGAAGACGAGATTTTGGTAAGGGATAAAAATAGGGAAGATGAATTATGTATAGAAAAAACTAAAAAGATAATTCAGGAAGATTATGAAAAGTTTAAATTAGGAGAATTATCAAGAGAAGAATTTATAACAAGAAAAAAACTGGCTAATGATGAAATAGAAGATAAAAAAAAAGGGATAGAAGAAAGAAAGATTATTAATGATGAAAAGCACACACAAATAGAAAAAGAGTTTGATTGTTTTGCTGAAGTGAAAGGATTCTTGAAAGCTAAAACTATAACCAAAGAAATGGTAGAAACTCTAATTGAAAAAGTAATATTAGAAGATAAAAACAAGATGGAGATTATCTGGAAATTCGATGTTTAAAATTTAAATAATACGGGTCTAAACAGGGAGTGATTTCTTGAAAGACCTAAAAGCAAAAGAGCTATTCTTTGGAAGAGCTCTTTTGTTTTTAGGTTTTAAATATATTGAATATGCTTAAAGATTGATATAATGACAATCTATAATATAATAGTAATTAAGGAAGGAATGGAACTTAAAAAGCAAATTAGAATTAAAACATAAAAATATTTTGTGTCAGTAACTTTACACGAGCGGGAACAGGTGGATTTTTTCTAGCATCCTACGATTATATCAGCCAATCCCATGACCTAAATAGGGATGAAAAGGAGTTTTTAAAGAATAAAACTTTCTATGGTAATGAAATTGTAGCCAATACTAGACGTCTTTGCTTGATGAATATGTTTTTACATAATATAGGTGAGATTGATGGTAAAAGTTTTATTTCTTCCGCAGATGCCTTAATAGCAGATGAAGGCAATAGATATGATTATGTTCTGGCTAATCCACCTTTTGGGAAGAAATCCTCTATGACTATTACTAATGAAGAGGGTGAGCAAGTTAAGGAGGATTTAGTCTACAATAGGCAAGACTTTTGGGTGACCACATCAAATAAACAATTAAACTTTTTACAGCATATAAGAACTCTCTTAAAAGAAAATGGACAGGCTGCAGTAGTTCTTCCTGATAATGTATTATTTGAAGGTGGAGCAGGAGAAACAGTTAGAAAAGAACTTTTAAAGACTACAGAGCTTCACACAATACTAAGGTTGCCAACAGGGATATTTTATAGACCAGGTGTTAAGGCTAATGTACTCTTCTTTGATAATAGACCAGGAGCCAGAGACCCTTGGACAAAAGAAGTATGGTTTTATGACTATAGGACCAATATCCACCATACTTTGAAGAAGAAACCAATGCAATTTGAGGACTTAGAGGATTTTATAAAATGCTACAATCCATCCAATAGACATGATAGGCGGGAAACATGGTCAGAAGAAAATCCAGAAGGAAGATGGAGAAAATATAGATATGATGAAATCATAGAAAGAGACAAAACAAGCTTGGATATATTTTGGCTTAAGGATGATAGTTTAACAGATTTAGAAAACTTGCCAGATCCAGATATTTTAGCTAATGGAATAATAGAAAACATAGAGGCAGGGCTAGAGAGTTTCCAAGCTCTGATGGAAACCCTGAATGGAGAGTAGTTCGAGGCTATGTAAGATGTATAATGCAATAAATTTTAAGGGGACTTTTTTATAAAGCAAGAGTTGGAGGATATTATTATTTAAAAAACCCTATGATGGTAAGGAGCTTATGATATTTTATGAAGAGATGATATTTAAGTGTCTGAGTAAGAGGTGAAAATATGGTCTGGTCTATTAAAAATGAATTGATAGAAAAATCAAAAGAAGCAATGATGTCTGCAATACAAATATATAATAACCCTCTAATAAAATTTAAATCTGAAATTTTCATTGTCACATCTGTAATTTCTTGGACGTATTTAATGCATGCCTATTACCGTAGCATAAATGTAGATTATAGGTATTATAAAATGCAAGGTAAAAGAAAAAGCTATGATAGGACTAAGCATAAAGCATATAAATATTGGGACTTAGAAAGATGCTTAAATGATAAAGAGTGTCCTTTAGATAAGGGAACGATTTTAAATTTAAAGTTTTTAATCGGGATTAGACATGAAATTGAGCATCAAAGAACAGATAAAATTGATGATTATATTGGAGCGAAACTCCAGGCTTGCTCATTAAACTATAATAGAGAATTGGTAAAGTTATTTGGAGAAAAACATAGCATTCAATCACAGCTTAGCCTAGCTATTCAGCTAACACCATTAAATCCTTTACAAGAACAACAGTTGAGAAAAGAAGCTGATAATCTAAAATATTCTAATATCATCAAATTTGTAACAGAATTTGAAGCAGGATTATCAGATGAAGAATTAAAATTACAGTCGTATGCGTACAGAGTTGTATATGTTCCTATTTCGGTAAATAGAGCTAATCAAGCTGATAAAGCTGTAGAATTTATAAAAGCTGGTAGTGAAAATGCAAAAAATGTAGAAAAAGTACTAATTCGGGGTGTTGAAAAACCTAAATATTTACCATCACAAATTGTAAAAAGAATGAATGACGAAGGGTATGAAAAGTTTTCTATGCACTATCATACTCAACTTTGGCAAAATAAAGACGCAAGAAATCCTAGGTATAATTATGGAGTGTATGTAGCCAAACAATGGTATTGGTATGAAAATTGGTTAGATGTTGTAAGGGAATACTGTCAAGAAAGTCATTCATAACCAAACTTAAAATCTTTACGAAAATTTGATTAGGATGAATTTAAAATTATTAATTGGTCAGGGGGCAAAAATGAATAATTTAGAAAATCAAGCTATATTGTTAGGTGCCAAATTAACAGAAATTGCGATTAGAAACACTACAGAGACTATAATTAATAAAGTATCTGCAGTCAAAGCAAAAAAAGATGATAAAGAAACAATAAATGTCCTAGAAGAAATAATTAATGATTTAATAAAAGATAAAAATGATTTGGTTCAAGTATCCAGAGCATATGAAGAAGAGTTTATAATGAGGAAAATATCAGAAGATGACCTAGTATATATTACAGAAAATTTAATCCCAGTCCTTAATGAAAATTTTACATCCAATTTTATCTACTGAAACTTTAAAAATATTGCAGTTATTAGGATTTGATTTCAAATCGGCTATTGGTGAACCATTAACTGAGTTGTTAAGAAATCTTATTCTTAGCAAAACAATCTCAAATAATACAAATATGACAGAAATTATAACTCCAGAAGTAGTGGAATTGTTGAAAAATAAAAGTGCTTTTGATAATTTTATAAAATTTACGAAGGGACTATAGCATTATATTTTTTAATTATATTAGCTAGAAAAAAGAAATATTAATGATAGAGGATTCACAAACGGAATCGGAACTGGGACTGGAACGGGTAAAGTTAAGTTGAAATACATCTAAACTAGACGGATAAAACATAAATGAACGGTAAAATAATGGCTAATTTGAAAGCTTTACCATATAGTTAAAGATATGAAAAGTAGAGTGGGAATAGTATTTTCAAACCCTAAAAGCCTTGGTTTAAAAGGTTTTTAGGGTTTAGTTTTGTTTTAATCTAGCAATTGGTTTTATAATCGATTTAATCTATTAAATTTACAATTTATTACATTACTAGTAAATCTATGCTAGAATTAGATAAATGAAGGATATTATACCAAAAAAGGATGGAACTAAATGATAATTGTATATGAATCAAAAAGTGGATTTACAAAAAAATATGCTACAATGCTATCTGAAATAATCGGACTTAAATCATATCACACATCAGAAATCTCAAAGATCAGTAAAGATGAAGAAATTATATTCTTAGGGTGGATTAAGATTGGGAAAATTCAAGGCTTAAGTAAATTTAGTGATTATAATGTTAAAGCTGTTTGTGGATCAGGGACTGCGCGTAGAGCTGAACCTGACGAGGAAACATTATTAAAGAGAAATAGCATTGAAGATATACCCTTCTTTTATTTAAGGGGAGGATGTCTTCCTCTTAAAAAATTAAAAGGGATAGACAAAATCATGATGATTATGTTTGTTAGTATGTTAAAAAAACGTAAGGATAAAAGCGAAGAAATTATCGAATCAATAAATACTATTGAAAATGGATTTGACGGGGTAAAGGAAGAAAATTTATTATCTATTATTCATTGGTTTAACTCAAAAGAATGTAATTAATAATCATTCACTTAAATATTTAGGTTAACCTAATACTAGTCGTGTAAGTATAAAGTTACTGTAACCATTTCTCCACTACTTTTACCTATTGAATCCCTAATTTTTTTATTTATAGATATAATTTTATCTTCATTCTTTCGAGGAGCCAAATTAATGCCTTTTATCTCATATCCATCGATTGTACCAGAAACTTTTAAGGTGCCCCATTTACCAATAATATGTTCTGTATGGGGAATGCGTATGTGATATGTCCATGCTCCAAACCCACTTTTATATTCTAATTTAAGTTGCTGATTGTCGACTATCTTTATCATTTCATATACCACCTTTCCTAATTTGGCTTTTTATATATCTATTCCTAAAATCATCATAATTAATAAAGCAATTGAAACTAAGCCCAGCGCATAATAGTACATCCATGATTTTTTCTGTTTATAAAGATAAAAACTAGTTCCTAAAACTACTAAACCACTTATCAAGTAGACCAGTATAGGATAAGGATATAGAAAAATGCCGGTATAAACCAATAGAACAGCTATTGGTATTACAGAGAAAATTGATTTGATTAAATCGGTGACTCTTTTACTCCTAAGAATAAAGAAGGAAATAGTTAGTATTATTAAAAAAGTCAATGTATGGGAAACAAGGGGAATCCATTCAATAGGCTCATTAACGAGTCTATTTGTTATTAAGTAAATGCCAATTCTAAATCCTGCAGCAAATAGAAATGTCAGGTTAAGTAGTATAAATCCTAATATAGGGATAAGTAATATCGGAATAAGTGGGTTAAGAGCTTTTTTTTTCTGACACTTAAATCATATCCTTTCTTAGTAGAATAATATATGTATGGGAATATTTTACAATATATATTTACCCTTTTATTAAGCATAAAATTAGTGATATGATTTAAATGATAAATATTATGGAAAAGTCTTTATACTTAAGGAGAAAAAATCATGGCATTAATTGATGTGAAAAACCTTAATTTTGAATACACAGGTAGCTTGGAACCAATCTTCGTTAATTTGAGCATCCAACTTGATACAAACTGGAAACTAGGATTTATTGGAAGGAATGGATATGGGAAAACTACCTTTATGAAGTTATTAATGGATGAATACGATTATACTGGCAGTATAATGAAGCCAGTTGAAATGAAATACTTTCCTTATAATATATCTAATTTTGAATTAACAACCTCGGAAGTATTGGAAAACTTGCAGGTAGATATAGAACTTTGGATGCTTCAAAGGGAGATGAATTTACTTGAGTTAAAGGATAAAATTCTATATAGACCATATTCTACATTAAGTGAAGGGGAAAAAACAAAGATTCAACTAGCCTTATTATTTTCTGAAGAGGAAAGATTTCTACTAATAGATGAACCTACAAATCATTTGGATATTAAGGGTAGGCAGGTGGTAGCTAAATACTTGAACTCAAAGAATGGATTTATACTTGTTTCTCACGATAGAGACTTCCTTAATGAAATAATAGATCATACATTGACAATTGAAAAGAATAAGATTGTTTTACAAAAAGGGAATTATGACACGTGGGAGGAAAACAAAAGATTAGAGGATCAATTTGAGATTGATAAGAATGAAAAGCTAAAAAGAGAGATAAAGAGACTTAACAAATCTGCACAAGAAAAAGCAAGATGGTCAGACAAGGTAGAAGCTACAAAGACTGGATCTGGAGTGCCTGATAGAGGTTATGTAGGACATAAGGCAGCCAAGATGATGAAAAGATCAAAGACTATAGAAAAAAGATTTGAAGATGCTATAGAAGAAAGAAGATCTCTACTTAAGAACATTGAGGAGACAGATCAACTTAAAATAAATCAGCTGGAATATCACTCAAAACAGTTAGTATATCTTGAAAATTTTAGCATCTCTTACGATAGGAAAAGGGTTTTTAAACCAATGAAGTTTGAGCTTAATAGGGGGGATTGCCTAATTTTAAAGGGTGGAAATGGAAGTGGTAAGACTAGTCTTATCAAAGCACTTCTTGGCCATGACATGGAATGGGAAGGTAGATTAAGTATTGGAAAAGGTATTAAGATTTCCTATATCCCTCAACAGGTTGATTTTTTAAGTGGAAGTATAAATGATTTTATTATAAGTGAAGGTATAGATAAGACAATGTTTTTAACAATTTTGAGAAAACTTGGATTTTCCAGGAGTCAATTTGATATACCAATTGAAAGTTTCAGTATGGGTCAAAAGAAGAAGGTTTTTATTGCTAAATCTATTTGTGAGGAAGCTCATGTTTTTATTTGGGATGAACCGCTAAATTATATAGATGTTATTTCAAGGATTCAGCTTGAGGATATGATCTTAAAATATAAACCTTCTATGATAATAGTTGAACATGACAATAGATTTGTGAACAAAGTTGGAACAAAATTTATTGAACTTGATGGGAGTGTTTAAATGACAAGTATTTATGATAGAACTGATATATACGACTTATTCAACAATACTAAGAGTGATAAAGACATAAAGAGACATTGGCAAGTATTACTTAAGGATAAAAATATTAAGAGAATGCTAGATGTAAGTATTGGAACTGGAAACTTAAGTTTGCCTATAGTCCAAATGGGAATAGAGCTAGATGGTTCGGACATTAGCAAGAATATGTTAGAAAGATGCAAAGTTAAATCTAAAGAAAAGGGATATAATTTAAGGTTGACACAATGTGATTTTAGAAAGCTAGATGAAACCATTATAGATAAGTATGATTGTGTGGCAAGTACTGGCAATTCATTGGCTCATGCAAATAATAGTGAGTTGTTAAAGGTTCTAGAACAAATGGATTCATTGGTTGAAAAGGAAGGGTACATATATTTGGATACCAGAAATTGGGACAAGATATTAAGAGATAGGAATAGATTTTATTTATATAATCCAGTATTCAAGGAAGATGAAAGAATTAACCTTGTTCAAGTTTGGGACTACAATTTAAATAATTCTATTACCTTCAATCTCTTATATACATTTGAGAAAGATAATAAGATCGTTCAAAGAGAGTATTTTGAAGAACTATACTATCCAATAAGTAGGGATATAATTATAGAAAAATTAAAAAATCTAGGTTATGAGATTATAGAAATCTCTCCATTCCCAGCATTCTTGGAAGGCGTAGATATTCATAGCTGTGATTGGTATTGCATAATTGCTAAGAAAAGTTAGAATTTGTTAGGTTAGGTAAGTAAGAGGTGATTAGAATTGGAATTTAGCTTAAGAGTAGCAAAAGATGAAGATTGTCTAGAAGTAACTGACCTAGTAAAGGAAGCTTTTAATTCTCCTAATAGAGATCAGAAGGATAATGAATGGGATCTGATAAATAAAATTAGAAGGGATAAAGGCTTTGTGGAGGAGTTATCATTAATAGCCCATAATGATGAAGAAATACTGGGGCATATTTTATTTTCTAAAGCTAATATTGGAGATAGTATTGGTCTAGCTTTGGGACCAATAGCAGTGAAACCTGAATATCAAGGAATAGGTATAGGCAAGAGTCTGATAAACTACGGAATTGAAAAATCAAAAGAGATGGGATATAAGTGGATTGCTGTTCTTGGCGGAGACTATTACTATCAATTTGGTTATGAGGATGCCATGGATTATGGTATTATGATTAGTGATTCTCATCCCGGCAACGAGTACCTAAAGATAATCTTATTAAGGAAAGAAGCCTACCCTAAGGGAAAGATCATATATTGTGATTCCTTTTATAACGAAAATGGGGAACTACTATAAAGGAAAGGAGATGCAAATAAGGCATCTCCTAAATTTTGTCTATTTTTGCTGCTAGTATAAAGTCATTTTCGTGTAAACCTTTTATTTTACTAGTATAAAGCTTAACTATAACTTTCCCCCAAGATAATTCAATTTTCGGATGATGACCTTCTTCTTCCGCAAGATTTCCAACTTTATTTGTAAAGTCCAGAGCTTCTTTAAAGTCTTTAAACTTAAAACTTCTTTGGATTGATTTGTAATCTGGACTATTCCAATTATCATTGATAGACTTTAACATATCATCAACTTCCTTGGGTATTAGGGGTATAGCACCTACTTCACAAGGTACACATTTTTTGTTTTCTAATCCTTCCACAGGGCACCTCCTTACTGGTGATTAGTAAATGAATCTAGGGCTACTGGGAACTTTGCAGTTGCCAGTGTTAGTATAGCCTTAGCATATTCTTGTATTTCTTTCTGAGCATCATGAGCAATTCTCTGTTGAATAAAATGAGCTACAGAATGAAGGGACGCAGTCCAATACCACCTTACATACATTCCATAAGCAGGTAGAAATAGCCTTGCTTGCTCTGCACAAACTCCATCCTTCATAGCTTCTTCATATGAATTTATACCCTGATCTATAATTTCCATTAACTTTTTTGTATGTTTTTCTCCAAGTTCCCATTGAATAGGTTCTCCACTACCTTGCTTTGAATTCTCAGGCTTGCTTCTCCATTGATCTTTTTCAGGGACATAGAAAGTGGGTTCTTCGGTAATATATCTCCTACTGGATTCATTCCAGGCGTTTAATGAATCTCCAATACCTTCAAGATGAGATGAGCCTACGATGTATTTCCACCATTGCCTAGCCACCATTAAGGGAGCATAGACTTCAAATTGAAGCATAGCATGTCTAAAGGGGGAGGTATGATCTTCTCTTGCCAAAAATTCTATAAGTCTGATATCCTGATTACTCAATTCCTTGGATTCCTTAGCATAGGAAACCCTGGCAGCATTTGCTACAGTTAAGTCACTGCCTAGTACATCCACTAACCTAACATAACCTTTATCTAAAACCTTTAACATATTATCCATAAACTACCTCCTTGATAATTCTTATCAATTATAATACCCCTAATACTAATTTACTCACACTAAAGTTTAAATTTAATTAATAACAATTCCATCAATTCATCTAATTTATTTGCAATTTATGCTATAATCAAATTAATGGTTATATAGGAGGAGAATTAAATGAATAACACTATAAATACTAAAATAGATGGCTTGACTTTTAGAATGGCAAAAGAAGAAGATGTTAGCTTAATTTTGAAATTCATAAAAGAATTAGCAGATTACGAGAAGCTACTTCATGAAGTTGTAGCGACAGAGGAGATATTAACTGAATCATTATTTAGAAGAAAAGCAGCTGAAGTAGTTATTGCAGAACTTAATCATGAACCAATAGGATTTGCACTGTTCTTTCATAATTTTTCAACTTTCTTAGGGAAACCAGGCTTATATCTAGAGGACCTATATGTAACTCCTTCAATGAGAGGAAGGGGAATAGGTAAATTATTATTAGCCTTTCTTGCTAATTTAGCCTTGGAAAGAGGGTGTGGAAGGTTTGAGTGGTGGTGTTTGGACTGGAACAAACCATCTATAGACTTTTATAAGAGTATTGGTGCCATTCCAATGGATGAATGGACTGTTTTTAGGGTTTGTGATGATGCTTTAGTTAACTTGGCTAAGGAATTTTCTTAGGAGGAAATAACTTGAGATTATATATTACTAGACATGGACAAACAAAGTGGAATATTGAGAGAAGATTACAGGGATGGAATGACTCGCCATTAACCAGAATAGGAGTTAAAAGAGCTCAAGAACTTTCAAGTAGATTAAAGAAGGTTGATTTTGATATCGTTTATACCAGCGATCAATATAGATCCATAAGAACTGCTGATATTATCTTAGGAGAGAAAAGAGTAAAAAGAGTTAAGATGAATAAGTTGAGAGAGATAGGCTTTGGTTCATGGGAAGGTATGACCTTAGATGAAATTGAAGAAAAATACGAGGAAGAATTTAATACGTACTTACATCAACCTGAAAATTATAAGCCCATAGATGGAGAAAGCATTGTCGAATTATTTCAAAGAGTTACAAGCGCTCTTGAGGAAATAAAGAAAAGTGGAGGAGAAAATATTCTAATAGTTTCCCATGGTGTAACCATTAGAGCTTTATTATGTGTAATTAAAGGAATAGGGGTTGAAGGTTTTAAGGAGACTGAAGTTCTACCAGGAACCTCTTTAAGTATTTTCGATTTTAAAGACAATAAATTTATAAGTATATGTGAGGGAGATACTTCACATTTTAATAGAAGTAGGTAGGGGTGAATTAATGACAAAAATAAATAAAAACTCAACTAGAATAAAGGTTTTTCTTATAATGGCAATATTCTTAGTTGGGGTTAATTTATTAATATCAGCGACATTTCACGGAATGAGTCAATCATTTTACACATATGAAGGTGAATTCAAGTATTATGAGGTTAGGGATAAAGGGACCATTTTCTTGGATGATCTAAGTAGAGAATTAGTAGTAAATATAGTAGATGATAGTTCAAATGATATTTCTTTTTCCAATGAGTTTACACTATCCTACTTAGATAGAGATATTAGGGTTATTACAAGAAACTATTCAAATGATGGATTCCAAGTTTTGGATAGTGAAGGGAATATTTATACAGAGGTTATAGAGGTAGTAAATGGAGAAGTAATAAGAAATCATGGAGATATTTATGAGCTTTCAAATGATATTCAGTTAGCCTACGGAACTAATAAGGTTATGACCTACCTTGATAATGCTGTTGAAAGTTTTAAGAAATTCATATTTTTAGCCATCTTATCTCTATTTGGTAGTTTTCTAATTGTGTTACCTAATCTGGCTGTAAAAGTAGAAACTTTATTTTTGATCAAAGAGAAAAAGATACTAGATAAAATAATAGGAGTAAATGTTCTTATTGGATTAGTGTTAATAGTCATATCCTTATTTTTAAATATTGTTCTCTTTTTATAGTGATTTGCTTAAGAGATTTCATTACTATAAGATATGGATATCCATAGTTTCAGTTAATATAAGGGGGATATAGATGTTTAGAAACATGAGAAGAAAAGACAGGGAAGTAAGTAGTGAGTTAGCTTATGAGATTTTAAGGGATGCTGAATATGGAGTATTATCAACCATTGGAGATGATGGCTATCCTTATGGGATTCCATTAAGTCATGTACTAATCAATAATACTATATATTTTCATGCAGCTAAAACTGGGTATAAAGTTGATAATATAAAGAGAAATCACAAGGGTTCTTATTGTGCAGTAAGAAGTACTAAAGTATTACCTAGTGAATTTGCCACAGACTATGAATCTGTAGTGGTTTTCGGGAAGGTAAGTGAGGTATTTGACAAAGAGAAAGAGGAGGCATTATTAGCCCTTATAGATAAGTATTCAAAGGGATTTGAGAAAGAGGGATCAGACTATATAGCAAAGTCTGGAAAAAATACATCAGTTTTTAGAATAGAAATAGAACACATAACTGGGAAAGTCAGATAGAAAAGAGTTGATAAAATGAATAAGCTAAAAAGTATTTTTGGGAATTTTTTTAGTTGGGTAAGTTCTTTAATAATCGCAATTTTTATTTCGCTTTTTATAGTTTCCAATATCGTAACCATGACCCAGATAAAGGAGTTATCCATGGAACCAACTCTTTTTGAGAATGAAAGAGTAGTTATTAATAGAGCCATATATTATATTAGAGAACCACAGAGAGGAGAAGTGGTAATTTTAAATAAAAAACCAGTTGAAAAGGGAATATTTATCAATATGGTCTATGAAGTTAAAGAAATAGTAAATAGCCTTAGGTATAGATTTACTGGAGTAATTGAAAAGAACATTTTAATAAAGAGGGTAATCGCCATTCCAGGGGATACAATTGCCTTTGTAAATGGACAAGTGGAAGTAAATGGAATAATTTTAGATGAGGAATATGCACAGGGGTTGACATATAAAAGGGCATCCCATGGTCAGATTTATGAAATCCCAGAGGGTATGGTCTTTGTTATGGGAGATAATAGGGAAAGAAGCTTAGATAGTAGAGAGTTTGGACCTATATATATTGAACAGATAAAAGGAAGAGCTGAATATATTTTCTATCCATTCGATAAAATGGGTAAGATCAGATAAGGAGGATTACTTTGAAATATCCTGAAAGGCTAAATTTAGCAAATTTACCAACTAAAATTGAAAAACTTGAAAGATTTAGTAAAGATAACAATTGCAATGTTTGGATAAAAAGAGATGATCAGACCCACATGGAGTTTTCTGGGAATAAGATTAGAAAATTAGAATATGCAGTTAAAGAAGCACTAGATCAAGGAGCAAACTATTTGATTACATGCGGAGGTATACAATCCAATCATGCAAGAGCTACCGCAGCAGTTGCAGCAAAACTTGGACTAAAGTCACACCTTGTTCTAAGAGGAGAAGAAAGAGATGTAGCCGAAGGAAATCTATTCTTAGATAAAATGCTAGGAGCTGAGATTACCTTTATATCACCAGATGAGTACTCCAATAGCAGGAATCAAATTATGGAAGAAATAAAGGAAACAGCAGAAAAACAAGGACTTAGAGGGTACATCCTACCTGAGGGAGCTTCAAATGTTATTGGTTCATTTGGATATATAAGAGCATATGATGAGATTATTAGTCAAGAGAAGGAAGTCGGATTAGAATTTGATGCAATTGTGATTTCAGTTGGTTCAGGTGGGACTTATGCTGGGTTGTATTATGGGAATCTACTTAGAAGAGGTAGTAAGGATATAATAGGAATGAGTATTTATGGATCTGAAGATCATTTTAAAGAAATTTCTTCACAATTAGTAAAAGATATAGGTGTTTATACTGGTGAGTACTTTAATGTAACTAGTGAGGATATTATTGCAAATGATAAGTACCTAGGACTTGGTTATGGGAAAAGCCAATATGAGGAGATTAAATTCATTAAGGATTTTGCCATTAAAGAGGGAATTGTTCTGGATCCAGTCTATACTGGGAAAGCAATGTATGGACTTTTTAATGAAATTGAAAGTGGAAATATGAAGAAGTATAATAATATATTATTTATTCATACTGGAGGTATTTTTGGATGGACAAAGGAAGCCCGAAGCCTAATATGAAAGTAGAATGGAACATCAAATACTTAACCATTGCTGTATATTCATTGATTGTAATATGTTTAAGTATATTATTCTACTTGGTAGCATCTGATTATTCTGTTTTTAGCAATAATGTAAGTAGGTACATAAATACATTACAACCTATAATAATAGGTGCTTCAATGGCTTATCTTTTTAATTTTATATTAGATTTTTTTGAAAAGAAGGTATTGTTATCTCTATTACCTAAAAAGACCAAATTTAGATATAGAAGAGCACTGGGAATAATCCTAACATATATTGTTGTATTTGTTTTGTTTTATCTATTTGTATCAATAATTTTTCCTCAATTAGTCTCATCAGTAATGAGATTTGTAAACGAACTGACCAACAACTTTGATTCGATTTATGCTTGGGTTATTGGACTTATTGAAAGACTGGAGATAAGGCAGGAGTACCTGGATTACATAGTGGATTGGTGGAATGGTTTTTTCAATAATCTACTAGGGTTTTTAACTGATCTGATTCCTATAATTGGAAATGTAGTAAGGATTATAATTTCGAGTGTCTGGAATATAGTCCTGGGAGTGATAGTATCAATTTACCTACTAGCCGATAAGGAAAGATTTAAGGCCATCTCCAAAAAAATCACCTTTTCAATATTTCCCGACAAAAGAGCAAAAAGGAATCTTGAATTAGCAAGAAGAGCAGATAATATTTTTGGCAGGTTTTTAAGTGGGAAAATCTTAGATTCATTTATTATTGGAATTCTAACTTACTTTGTACTGAGATTTTTCAATATGCCTTATGTAACCTTGGTATCATTTATAATTGGGGTTACAAATATAATTCCGTTCTTTGGACCATTCATTGGTATGGTTCCAGCATTTTTCATCATACTAATAGTATCACCAATTCAAGCCTTGTGGTTCTTACTGATTATATTTGTAATTCAGCAGTTGGACGGTAATTTTATAGGTCCTAAAATACTAGGAGATTCCCTTGGGATATCTGCATTTTGGATTTTATTCTCACTACTTGTGGCAGGTAAGTTATTGGGTTTCTTAGGCCTAATAATTGGAGTTCCTTTATTTGTGTTTGTCTATTCAATAATTAAAGATAATGTTGAGATTAGGTTGGCTAAAAAAGGTCTGCCTATTGAGACCAAGGAATATTTATAGAGGTATGAGTTCATACCTCTTCTCTATATGTATTATTATTTTGAGAACATGTGTTTTAGTAAAAGTAATGGATGGTGAAAGAGCATTCTGGGACCAGAATATCTCATGACTTTTCTTATTCTGCTTCTCATTTCTTCATTATAGCAATGGACTTTGCAAGAAGAACAGAAGGTTTTTTTATCTATAAAGGGGCACTTATCTGATCTTTCATGGGAATATTTTAAAAGTTCAGTACAACTTTCACACAAGTCATCATTTGAATTATGGTTACCCCTGCAATAAAGAGATATCATTAGCTTAAGTACTTCTTTTTCCTTGTTCTTTTTAGTTGCCTTAGAACTACCCAATTGAGTCACCACCAGAATTATAATATAATAGTATTATAGCATAAGTTCATAACCTAGAAACATATATAAAGGAGGATACATGGATTATTTCATATATTCAGATGATGAGTTAGGATATTTAAAAAGTAGAGACAATGTATTAAAGGACATAATTGAATCTATAGGATTGATAAAACGATCTGTAAATAAGGATCCCTTCCAGTCATTAATTAGTAGCGTAATATCTCAGCAAATATCTACAAAAGCAGCAGTAACTGTTAAGGAAAGACTTTATAATCTCACTGATGGATTAAATATTACTAAATTAAATGATATAAACATTGAAGAGTTAAAACAATGTGGTATGTCTTACAGAAAAGCTGAATATATAAAGGGTATAATTGACTCAAAGTTAGAAAATAAAATTAACTTTGATAGTTTAGAATCCATGTCAAATGAGGAAATAATAAAGCTACTTACAAGCTTAAGGGGAGTGGGTAAATGGACCGTAGAGATGCTATTAATATTCTCCCTTAATAGAAAAAACATTTTAAGCTATGATGACCTAGGAATAAGACGGGGGATTATAAAAGCATATAATCTGGAGAGTATTGATAAAAAGGAGTTTGAAAAGTTTAGAGAAATTTATTCTCCATATTGTAGTATAGCATCCCTATATCTTTGGGAAGTTTCAGCAAAATAGATAGTTAAAAATGAAGGAGGAAGTAAAATGAGAAAAATAGCTTTTTTTGCATTTAGAGGAGATGAGATGTGTTTCATGCATCTAGTACTTAATGCTTTGGATTTACATGAAAAAGGGTATCCAGTCAAGATAATCATGGAAGGTGAAGCAGTGACAATAATTAAGAAGTTAGAAGAGGGACAAAACAAGCTATACTTAAAGGCTAAGGAACTTGGATTATTTGATTGTATTTGCAAAGCTTGTTCAGCAAAACTTGGAGTATTGGATTTTAATGAAGGAGTGGGGATACCACTTAAGGGTGATTTGCAGGGGCATCCAGCCATGGAAGAGTTTATGAAAGATGGATACGAAATAATAACATTATAGTATAGGAGGTAATGATTTAATGAACTTTGGACATTCAAAAATTAGAAGGCCAGTTAATGAACCTATTTTAAATTATTTACCAGGTTCTAAAGAAAAGTTAGAGCTTAAGGAAATGTTAATGGAATTAAAGGATCAGGTTATGGAAATTCCCCTAGTAATTGGAGGAGAGGCTATAAAGACTGGAAATGTGAAGGAGATTAGAATACCTCATAATCATGGTCACATACTTGCTAAATATCACCTAGCTGGTGAAGAAGAACTTAAATTAGCTAAGGAAAAAGCTCTTGAAGCTAAAGAGACCTGGCAAGGCCTTTCAATGGACCAAAGAGCAGCCATATTCCTTAAGGCTGCGCAACTAATATCAGGACCTTACAGAGCTTTATTAAATGCTGCAACAATGCTTGGGCAAAGTAAGAACGTATTTCAAGCAGAAATTGACTCAGCCTGTGAGATAATTGATTTCTTAAGATTTAACATTAACTATATGCAAGAAATTTATTCTGAACAACCAGACTCAGTTGTAAGTGAGTGGAATAGACTAGAATACAGGCCACTGGAAGGTTTTGTCCTAGCCATAACTCCATTTAATTTCACTGCTATCGGGGGAAATCTTCCCACAGCTCCAGCCATGATGGGAAATACTATAATCTGGAAACCATCTAACAATGCGGTGTATTCAAACTACCTATTTATGAGTATATTGGAAGAAGCTGGACTTCCAGCTGGTGTAATTAACTTTGTACCTTCCTTGGGAGAAGATGTTGAAAGAGTTTTACTAAAGGATAGAGATTTGGCAGGAGTTCACTTTACAGGATCAAGTAAAGTATTCCACAGGATATATAAAACTATAGGAGAGAACCTTTATAATTATAAGAGCTTTCCTAGAATTGTCGGAGAAACTGGGGGCAAAGACTTTGTATTTGCTCATCCTTCTGCTGATGTAGATGCATTGAGTGTTGCATTGGTAAGAGGAGCCTTTGAGTTCCAAGGACAAAAGTGTTCGGCAGCATCAAGAGCATATATACCACTGAGTATTTTTGATGAAGTCTATATAAGAATTAAAGAAATGACAGATGAAATTACCATGGGAGAAACTGAAGATTTTAGAAATCTAGTAAATGCTGTCATTGATAAGAAAGCTTTCGATAAGATAGCTGGTTATATTGAGTGGGCAAAAGAAGATCCAGATTCAGATATTATTATTGGTGGAACCTATGATGATTCTAAGGGCTATTTTGTCAAACCAACAGTAATTCTAACTAATAATCCAAAGTCAAAGACAATGGAAGAGGAAATATTTGGACCAGTATTAACCATGTACGTATATGAAGATGATCAATTTGACAATGTATTAGGATTATGCGATGAAACATCCCCATATGGACTTACAGGAGCTATATTTGCCAGAGATAGAGAAGTGATTGAAAAGATGACAAAAGCACTATATCAATCAGCAGGCAACCTCTATATTAATGACAAACCAACTGGAGCAGTTGTAGGTCAACAACCATTTGGAGGGGGAAGAAAGTCTGGAACCAATGATAAGGCTGGTAGCAAGCTTAACCTACTAAGATGGGTTAATGTACGAAATATTAAAGAGAATTATATCCCTCCAAAATCCTATGAATATGGGTTTATGGTTGAAAAATAGACACCTTGCCACTCCTTCTTCGGGAGTGGTTTTCATGTAAATTATTATTTTGATAAGTAAATGTTTTCATGTTATAATTAGAAGGTGTAGAATTTCAACTTGTTTGAAAATTGCTTTAATTTGAAAAAGGCATAAATCCTTTATAAAAAAAATCTTGTTAGGGGGAATGTATCTTGAAAGCGTATTCAACGGATAAAATTAGAAATGTAGCTTTATTAGGACACAGTAGTAATGGTAAAACCACTTTAACAGAAGCAATGTTATTCGCAACAGGTGTAACTACGAGACAGGGCAAGGTAACAGATGGGAACACAATGTCAGACTTTGATAAACAGGAGATCGCAAGAGCGGTATCTATCGGAACAGCTGTAATACCAGTGGAATGGAATGGATTGAAATTTAATATACTGGATACTCCTGGTTATTTTGACTTTATTGGTGAAATGTATGGAGCAAAAAGAGCTAGCGAAGGTTCAGTTCTATTAGTAGATGCATCATCAGGAATAGAAGTTGGAACAGAAAAAGCTTGGAAGAATTTAGAAAAATATGACACACCAAGGATAATATTTGTAAATAAACTTGACAAAGAAAATATCAACTTTGATAAGTTGCTGGAAGATTTAATAAGCCAATTTGGAAATAAAATAGTACCATTCGCTTATCCAACAGTGACTGGTGAAGGATTCAAAGGTTTTGCAAATCTTATAGATGAGGTTGCATATGAATACGAGGGGAAAACAAGAAAAGAAGTTCCCCTAAATGATGCTCAAAAGGCAAAGATAGATGAATATAGAGATGTATTTATGGAAAAGATAGCTGAATCTTCTGAAGCCATGATGGAGAAGTACTTTGAGGGAGAATCCTTTACTCAAGAAGAAATAACTAAAGGTATAAGAAGTAGTGTTGCTTCAGGAGAATTGGTTCCACTTGTAGTAGGATCAGCAGAAAAGACTATAGGATCAGATTTTCTATTGGACCTAATAGCTAGATATATTCCTTCGCCAGCAGATGTTGGTTCTGTTAAAGGAACTAAGGATGAAGTAGAAATAGAAAGAAAGGTGGACATAAAAGAGCCTTTCTCAGCAGTTGTATTTAAGACAATAATAGACCCATTTGTTGGTAAGTTAAGTTTGTTTAAGGTAGTTTCTGGTAAAATTACAAAGGACACTCCAGTATTTAACTCAACAAAAGATAGAGAAGAGAAACTAGGGGGATTATTCTTCCTAAGAGGAAAGAACCAAATTGAAACTTCAGAGATAGTTGCAGGAGATATAGGAGCAACTTCAAAACTTAATTATACACAAACAGGAGACACATTATGTGACAAAGGAAATCAAACACTTTATCCAACGATTAGTTATCCACAACCAACCTTATTCATGGCAGTTGAGCCAAAGAACAAGGGTGATGAGGAAAAAATCGGTACATCTTTAAACAAGTTAACAGATGAGGACCCTACATTCGTAGTGGAGAGAAATACAGAAACTAAACAGTTGTTAATCGGTGGACAAGGAAACATGCAGCTTACTGTAATAGTTGATAAACTTAAGCAAAGCTTTGGAGTAGAGGTAGTACTTAAGAGTCCAAAGATTGCATATAGAGAAACGATAAAAGGAACAGCTACAGTTCAAGGAAAACACAAGAAACAATCTGGTGGAGCAGGTCAGTATGGAGACGTTCATATGAGATTTGAACCAAGTACAGAAGAGTTCGTGTTCCAGGAAGAGATCTTTGGTGGTTCAGTTCCAAGAAACTATTGGCCAGCAGTTGAAAAGGGAATTAGAGAATCTCTAGAGCATGGAGTATTAGCGGGCTGCCCGGTTGTAAATATTAAGGCTACCTTGTTTGATGGTTCATATCATGATGTTGACTCAAATGAAATGGCATTTAAAATAGCTGCTCAATTAGCATTTAAGAAAGGCATGGAGGCTGCAAAACCTGTACTTCTTGAGCCAATTGTAAAAGTAGAAGTTGTCATTCCTGACGATTATATGGGTGATGTAATGGGAGATATGAACAAGAGAAGAGGAAGAATCCTTGGAATGGAACAGCAAGCAGATGGAACTCAAAAGGTAACTGGAGAAGCACCACATGCAGAAATGTTTGAGTATGCAATAGACTTAAGGGCAATGACTCAGGCGAGGGGAGCTTTCACCATGGAATTTGTGAGATATGAAGAAGTTCCAGCCAATATTGCTGAAAAGATAATAGCTGATTATAAGGCAGAGAGAGAAAACAACTAATAGGGGTACCTGGTCAATTGACCAGGTACTTTTTGGTTTACAGGTGGTTATTTTGTGGTATAATATATTTGACAAGTGCAAGAGAGTCTATCTTTTTGCAAACTGTCAAGCGATAAAGGCAAACTTATGGAAACATAAGGGCGCAAAGCTAAAGGGCCTTACCCTATAAAGGGATGGCAGCCAGCTACCGAAAGGAGAGTTTGTGATGTTTAAAAAGATATTGAGTCTTTTTTTGGTATTTGTTTTTTTTATTTCCTTCTTCAATGTAACCTATGCCAATTCAAATATAGCTTTATCTGTGGTTAACCAAAATCAGATTAAGTTAGAATCATCAGTTTTTGGAAAGGACATGAGGGTTATGGTGGAAAAGGATAGCAAAAAATATTATTATTCTGTATTAGATTCTTTAGAGTATTTACCGCTACAATTAGGAAGTGGGGATTACTCCATAAAAGTGCTAAAGAACATTGAGGGTAATAGATATAGTGTTCTCAAGTCTCAGGTATTGAAGATTAAGGATAATCCAAAAGATGTTTATTTAGCATCAAGTCAGCCGGTATATTGGATAGAATCAGACTTGCTGGAAGATATTAGAATTGATCTGTTCAGAAGTAAGAATACAGATATTGAAAAGATAGAAAAAGCATATAATTATATTATAAAAAACTACAAGTATGATTTTGATAAAATCAACAATATATCAAATGAATATGTCCCAGTAATAGACAGTGTTATAGAGGATGAAAGTGGCATATGCTATGATTTTGCAGCACTATTTGCTGGTATTTTACGGTCTGAAGGTATTCAAACAAAATTGATAAAAGGATATAGACTGGATCTTAATGGATATCATGCATGGAATGAAGTTTTATATGATGGTAAATGGGTAACTATAGATACAACATATGATTTAGCATTTGTAAATAGTAAAAGGTCAGTTTCAATATTCAAGGATGCTAAACTATATGAAAAGGTAAGAGAATACTAATTAAGCCTAAGGGCTTAATTTTTTAAGGGGAAAGACAAAGAAAGTCAAAGTCAGGAGGTACCTATGGCTGGATTAAGTAATGTTATTGAAGAATTTATTATTCAACTACTAAATGAGGCTAATGGAGTTGCTGAGATTCAAAGGAATGAACTAGCTGGCTATTTTGATTGTGCTCCTTCTCAAATTAATTACGTACTAACAACCAGATTTACTCCATATAAAGGATACTATATTGAGAGTAGAAGAGGCGGCGGTGGGTATATAAAAATTGTTAAAGTAAGCTTGCAAAAGGATATAAACTTAAACAATCTCCTTCAAAATATCGTAGGTGAATCTATAACTGAAAGTAAGGCTTTAGATATTATAGATACTTTGGTTGATGAGGATATAATGACCTTACGAGAGGGTGAGATTGCAAAAACATCCATAAGCGATCGAAGTTTAATATGTAGTTCGGATATTAAGAATGGTATTAGAGCAGGGATTCTAAAAAATATTTTATTAGTTCTTTTGGGCTAATTTTAAGGAGTTTTTAATATGCTATGCGATTCATGTAAGAAAAGAGAAGCAAAAATTCATTATACCAGTGTAATTAATGGAGTTGTTCAGGAACAGCATCTATGTGAAATATGTGCAACTGGATTTCACGAAGCTGCTATGAATGATTTTCCAGTTCATAAATTTTTTGAAGGATTAGTTAACGATAAGAAATGTCCGGTTTGCAATCTGTCCTACGAAAATTTTAGGGCAAATGGTAAACTTGGGTGCTCCAATTGTTATGATGCATTTGGAGATGATCTAAGAAGGGTTATAAAAGGCATCCATGGTCATACTCATCATAAGGGAAAACTTCCTAAAAGGGGATATTCAAATATAAGTTATAAGAAAAACATAGATGAGCTAAATAAAAATATTGAAGAGGCAATTAAAAATGAGGAGTATGAAAAAGCTGCTTTGTATAGAGACGAAATAAAAAGGTTAAAGGAAATGACGAACAATAAAGAGGAGGGTAATCAAAATGACCAAATGGCTTGATAACCCTATCAGAGATGATGTAGTAGTTAGTACCAGGTTAAGAGTTGCTAGAAATTTAAAGGACAAGGTTTTTCCAATATATGCAAATCAATTGCAAGCTAATGAGGTAAAAGAATTAATAAAAGATTCTGTTTTTAACTTATTTCAAGATGGTGAATATTCTTACCACGAACTTGTGGAGTTGGAACCAAGAGAAAAAATGAGATATATGGAAGACCACTTAATAAGTCCTATACTTGTAGATCATTGGAAGAAGAGTAGTTTCTTTCTAAGAGATGATGAAAAGGTAACTATCATGATAAATGAGGAAGATCACATAAGATTGCAGACACTATTACCAGGTCTAGACCTAATTGAGGGGTGGAAGCTTTGTTCAGAAATTGACGATATTTTGGAATCTTCCCTTGATTTTGCATGGCATGAAGAATACGGATATTTAACATCCTGTCCAACCAATGCAGGAACTGGTCTCAGAGCATCAGTTATGTTGCATTTGCCTGGAGTTTCATTTACAGGCCATATATCTAATATAATTGATGCATTGAGAAAAATAGGTTTAACAATTAGAGGGATATATGGAGAGGGAACAGAAGCAGTTGGTCACTTATACCAAGTATCTAATCAGCTTACCTTAGGGGAATCTGAGGATGAAATAATTGAAAAATTAAATAGAGTGGTGCTGCAGTTAATGAGACGGGAAAAAAACACAAGAGAGTATTTAGCTGATAAGAAAAGGCTAGAAATAGAAGATAAGGTTTATAGAAGTTTAGGTATTCTTAGGAGTGCAAGATTAATAGCATCTAAAGAAGCCATGGAGATGATATCTAATATAAAACTTGGGAGAGATCTTGGGATGATAGATAATGAACAATGGGAAGACCTGATTAAATTAATGATAGATATAAAACCTGGCAATATTCAAAATAGAGTTGGTAGGTCTATGAATAGAGTGGAAAGGGATCAAACTAGAGCGGATATTGTAAGAGATTATTTTAAGTAATGGAGGGTTAATATGGGAATGTATGGTAGATTTACAGAGAGAGCGCAAAAAGCAATATTATTAGCTCAAGAGGAAGCAAAAAAATTCAACCACAACTATGTGGGAACAGAACATATATTATTGGGCTTAATTGCAGAGGAACAAGGAATAGCAGCCCAAGCATTAAAGGCAATGGGTATTACCATAGATAAGGCTAGGAAAGAAGTTTATGATATTGTTGGAATGGGTGAAGAAGGGGTCGATCTTGTTGGATTTACACCAAGAACTAAAAAGGTTTTCGAATTAGGTGTGGCTGAAGCAAGGAATTTAGGACATAATTATGTTTCCACAGAGCACCTGCTCCTGGGTTTAATAACAGAAGGGGAGGGAATTGCCTCTACAATTCTAAAGAGATTAGGGGCTGAACCTGGTAAATTGGCGCAAACTATAATAAACAAAATAACTGAAACAGGACCAGCTAAACAGCAAGCACAACCTCAGGAAGCTAAGAAGACAAGCAACCTAGAAAAGTATAGTGTAGATCTTAACATGATGGCAGAAAAGGGTGAAATAGACCCAGTAATAGGAAGAACTAAGGAAATAGAAAGAGTAATTCAGGTGCTAAGTAGAAGGACAAAGAATAATCCTGTTTTAATTGGGGAACCTGGAGTAGGGAAAACTGCCATTGCAGAGGGTCTAGCACAAAAGATTGTAGAGGGAAATGTTCCTGAAATAATCAAGAACAAGAGAATAGTAACCCTTGACTTACCTGGATTAATCGCTGGAGCTAAGTATAGAGGCGAATTTGAAGAAAGACTTAAGTCTGTTATGAAAGAACTAAAAGATGCAGGAGATGTAATTCTATTTATTGATGAATTACACACTATTGTTGGAGCTGGAGCTGCTGAAGGTGCAATAGATGCATCAAATATTTTAAAACCTACCCTGGCAAGGGGTGAGCTTCAAATTGTAGGTGCTACAACTATAGATGAATATAGAAAACATATAGAAAAGGATTCAGCCCTTGAAAGAAGGCTTCAGCCTATAATGGTAGAGGAACCCTCCATAGAAGATACTATAAGAATATTAGAGGGATTAAGAGATAGGTATGAAGCTCATCATGGAGTGAAGATAACAGACGATGCCTTAGAAGCTGCTGCTGAACTTTCTGATAGGTATATTACTGATAGATTCTTACCAGATAAGGCTATAGACTTAATTGATGAAGCAGCATCTAAATTGAGAGTTAACAATTATATAGCTCCCTTGGAGCTTAAGACACTGGAAGATAGGTTGGAAGAATTACAACAGGAGAAGGAAGAAGCCATAAATAACCAAAATTTTGAAAAAGCTGCAAGAATAAGAGACGAAGAGAAGAAAATCAAAGAGGAAATTGAGAGTAATAAAATTCAATGGCAAAGAAAGAAACAAGCCTCAAATCTTGTGGTTGGTTATGATGAAATAGCTAAAATTGTTTCAGATTGGACTGGAGTTCCTGTAAGTAGAATGACTGCAGAGGAAAGTGAGAGACTTTTGCATCTTGAAGATTTGCTTCACAAGAGAGTTGTTGGCCAAGATCAAGCAGTTATTGCTGTTTCTTCAGCAGTTAGAAGAGCTAGAGTTGGACTTAAAGATCCCAAAAAGCCAATAGGAAGCTTTATATTTGTAGGTCCTACTGGAGTTGGGAAAACCTATTTAGCAAAAGCATTAGCTGAGGCCTTGTTTGGAGATGTAGATGCTATGATAAGGATTGATATGAGTGAGTATATGGAGAAGCATTCTGTTTCTAGATTAGTTGGCTCTCCTCCTGGTTATGTAGGATATGACGAAGGGGGACAATTAACTGAAGCTGTTAGAAGAAAACCATATTCAGTATTGTTATTCGATGAGATAGAAAAAGCGCATCCTGATGTTTTTAATATGTTGCTCCAAATATTGGATGATGGAAGATTGACAGACTCTAAGGGAAGGACTGTAGATTTCAAAAATACAGTAATAATTATGACATCAAATGTAGGTGCAACTTCTGTGAAAAAACAAAATGTTCTTGGATTTGCAACAGCTGATGATGAAGGTAAAGCAGAATATGAGAAGATGAAAGACATAATTTCTGATGAATTGAAAAAGACTTTTAGACCAGAATTTCTTAATAGACTAGATGAAGTTATTGTATTTCATTCCTTACAAGAAGATCAAGTTATGGAAATAGTTGAAATCATGGTTAAGGATCTGGAAACAAGAATGGAAAAAGTTGGAGTTAACATTAAAATAACAGATGAGACCAAGAAGTATATCTCAAAACAAGGATTTGATCCCGTGTTTGGTGCCAGACCATTGGAAAGAACCATTAGAAAGATGATTGAGGATCAACTGGCGGAAGAGATATTAAAAGGTAATGTATCAAGGGATGAGGAAATAAACGTTGATTATAATGGAGAGAAGTTGTTGTTTACAAAATCCACCCATTAGGAGGATAGATATTTGGCTAAGAAGAATAATATATATAAATGTAAGGTATGTGGTTATGAAATGGTTGGATTTATGGGAAAGTGCCCAGAATGCTCATCCTTTGGCTCCTTTGAAGAAGTAACAAAAAATGAGATAACTGGAAAAAAAAGATCCACCGGGGTTACACAAAAGCTAAAAGAGGTTCAATCAACTAATAGCCTTCGAGTAATTACTAGTGTAAATGAATTTGATAGAGTTATGGGTGGTGGAATAGTTAAGGATTCTGTCACCATATTAACTGCTAAACCAGGAGCTGGAAAATCAACCCTATTACTTCAAGTAGCGAATAGAATAGCTGAAATGGGTTTAGATGTTCTATATGCTTCGGGAGAGGAATCGGCATCTCAAATAAAAAGTAGAGCTGATAGGATATTAAAAAATATAAGTGATGGTCTACATGTTATGTCTGACAATAGTTTAGATAATGTGATCGAAGAAATAAATAGAACCAATCCAGATTTCATAATTGTAGATAGCATTCAAACCTTTACTTTGGAAGCCTACCAACCATCAAGGGCTGGATCTCCAACTCAAACCATGGAGTGTGCCTATGAATTGGTAAGAATAGCAAAGGATAATAAGAGCCCAAAGATTGTTTTCATAGTTGGTCAAATGACAAAAGATGATGAATTAGCTGGGGTAAGGGCTTTAGAACATTTGGTTGACACTGTTTTAATAATTGAGGGTGAAAGCGGTGAGGAACTCAGAAGTTTGATGTCCACAAAAAATAGATATGGATCAACAGGAGAAATGGGTTTTTTCAACATGACTGAAGATGGTATGGAATCAATAGATAATCCATCAGAGTATTTTATGACAAGTAGAGAAGAGAATAACAAGGTAAATGGAGTATGCTTAACTGTTGTGAGAGAAGGAACTAGACCAATAATTCTTGAAATAGAATCTCTTGTAAGTCAATCATTTACTCCATACCCTTCCAGAATAGGGGAGTCCATGAAAAGAGAGCAATTAAACACCTTAGTTTCAATTCTTGAACAGAGGGGTGGCTTATCCCTATATGATAAAAATGTAGTGATTAAGACAACTGGAGGAATAAGGTTAAAAGAACATGCTTCAAATCTTGCGGTAATAATGAGTATAGTATCATCAGCTTATGAAAGGCCAATACCCACAGATTCTGTTTTTCTTGCGGATGTTGGATTAACGGGAGAGCTAAAGAAAGTACCATCCCTAGATGCTAGAATCAGAGAAGCAGAGAGGCTAGGTTTTAAGAAGGCATATATAGGTAGCGACTATAATAATAACAGAACCTATAAAGATATTATTTTGATAAAGTCAAAATCATTAAAAGAAGTTATAAATAAGGTTTTTAGCAAATAAAAATAGCGAGATTTTAATCTCGCTATAACTATTTCATACCATAAACTCCCAGTGTTTTTGTTCTATCTAGTTCCTTCTCAATGGTTCTTGCAAGGTCAAAGTCCAAAGTACTTGCAAGAGAAGATAGGAAGAAAATATATGCACCAATCTCTTGCTCGAGAATTTCCTTGCAAGTTGGGCAAATAGTACCAACTACATGAGAATCAATTATTGAAAGTGTTTCGTCAAAACTTTCAGTACTAAACTCTTGCTTCTTGGCTTCTATTCCAATACATCCGCAGGAGGTAACTGATTTTGCAACAGCTCTATTGATTCTTGCGTTGTACTCATCCAGTTTTGTCATTATATCTAATATGCTTCTATGTCTAACCAATACTTCACCAGCTTGTTTTTGTAATTCTGTTATAAGACTTGATTCATTTATTTGGTTTGGCATGTTAACCTCCTTGTTATTCTAATTAATTTTATTATACTTTTCATTGATATATTATGTCAAATGTCTTAGAAATTATTATATAAATAATAGGGAAAAGGCTTTCAAAAACATATTGACATTAAATAATAGTCTGTGATAATATATAAGCTTTACTAAAATCTAAAATTAGGCTATAATAAATGAGTAGGATACTATGTAAGGAGGGCTTATACATGTTTAAAATAGGCGATAAAATAGTTTATCCAATGCATGGAGCAGGGGTAATAAAGGGTATTGATACTAAAGAGATTTTAGGTGAAATGAGAGAGTATTATATAATTCAGATGCCAATTGGTGATATGAAGGCTTTGGTACCAGTAGATAATGTTGAAGAAATTGGAGTTAGATATATTATTTCAAGTGATGAGATTGAAGGAATAATTGAGATTTTAAGAGGTCATAAAACTGCTATGCCTCAAAATTGGAACAGAAGGTACAGAGCTAATATGGAGAGAATTAAAACCGGAGATATTGAAGAAATTGCAGCTGTTGTAAGAAACCTAACAATTATGGATAACAACAAAGGACTATCTACAGGTGAAAGAAAAATGTTGACAAATGCAAGACAGATGCTATTATCAGAATTGGCCCTTGCATCAGACTTATCTGCAGAAGAGATAGAAAAAATAGTTGAGGAAGCTATACTAGAAACAAATGAAATTGAAGATGAAGAGAATTTTTAGTAGATATTTAACATAAAAATGTATATAATGATTTAGATGATTAAACGGGGGTGATGATAGTGGTAAAAAAAATCGCCAAGGTCTTGATTGGAATGTTTGGAATGCTTATTGGTTTTCTAATTTATTCCTTACTTAAAGGCCTTGAGGTATTAAATGTATCCGGCGTGGTTGAACTTATTATTATGGTTGTGAGTATCTTATTATTTGGAATTATATTTTTTATTCTTTCTTCTTTTATTATTAAAAAAGGCCAAAAAATCGCTGGATTAATTGAAGTAGAGCTTCAAAGATTTTCAATACAAAACATTGCATTGGGTGCTGTAGGATTAATAATTGGATTGGTTATTGCTTATCTTATAAGTCAACCCTTATATAGGCTAAACATACCATATTTAGGTACTATAGCTTCTATTGTTCTTTATGGTTTACTAGGATATTTAGGAATTAAGATCCCTACAAGAAATTCAGAGGATATTACGACAGCTTTAACCCATGTAACTGGCAATATAGGAAGCAATAAGAAAAGCAGCAAAGAAAAAAACAAAGCGGGGAAATCCTGTCCTAAAATATTGGATACTAGCGTAATAATAGATGGTAGAATTGCAGACATCGTAAAGACTGGATTTATTGAAGGCCCATTAGTTATTCCGGAGTTTGTTCTGGAGGAATTGCAGCATATAGCAGATTCATCAGATGCACTAAAAAGAAATAGAGGTAGAAGAGGTCTAGATATCCTAAATAGGATCCAGAATGAATTGGATACTGAAATAATAATACATGAGAAGAAATTTGAGGAGATATCAGAAGTTGATTCTAAGCTTTTAAAATTAACTCAGTTGATGAAGGGGAAAATAATAACAAATGACTATAACCTTAACAAGGTAGCTGAGGTTCAAAGGATTGAGGTTTTGAACATTAACGAGTTAGCTAATGCAGTTAAGCCAGTTGTATTGCCAGGTGAAGAGATGATAGTTCAAGTTGTCAAGGATGGAAAAGAATCTGGACAAGGATTAGCTTATTTAGATGATGGAACTATGATAGTAGTTGAATCTGGTAGAAAATTTATTGGTGAGACTATAGAAGTAATAGTTACATCAGTTCTACAAACATCTGCTGGTAGAATGATATTTGCAAAACCTAAGGTTTTGTATGATAAAGCAGTTTAAAATATATCTCTAGTATAAGAGGTGGTTAAATGTATAAAGGAAATTATGTTTCTGTGATTATTGCTGCGGCTGGAATGAGCAATAGAATGGGAAGTAAAATCAACAAACAGTTCATATTAATAGATAACAAGCCAATTCTTGCACATACTATTGAAAAATTTGAAAGCTGTAAATATATAGATGAAATAATTGTAGTATCTAAGGATACTGAAGTTGAATATTGCAGAAAAGAAATAGTTAGAAAGTATGGTTATAAAAAGGTTTCAAACATCGTTAAAGGCGGAAAGGAAAGACAGGATTCTATATACAATGGAATAATGGCCTTAAACGAAAGAACTGATATAGTGTTGACTCACGATGGTGCCAGACCATTTGTTAGATTGGAATCCATAATTAAAGGAATCAAAGGTACTTTAGAATATGGAGCATGCGTTATTGGAGTACCCTTGAAAGATACTATTAAGGTTGTTGATACAACTGATGAAGTACATCATACACCTAATAGAGCCTTACTTTGGGCAGCTCAAACCCCTCAATGTTTTAGAATTGAATTATTGAAAGAAGGATATGAATATGCAATAAGTGAGGGAATTGTTGGGACAGATGATAGCTCCTTAGTTGAGAAAAAAGGATATAGAATTAAAATGCTAATGGGAAGCTATGACAACATAAAAATAACCACTCCTGAGGATCTAATAATTGCTGAATCATTTGCTAAGGGATTAAATAATTTCAGAGCATATCAGGAGCTGTAAGTGGAGGAAATATGAGAGTAGGATTTGGATATGATGTCCATGAATTTAAAGAGAATAGAAAGCTAATTCTTGGAGGTGTGGATATTCTTCATGAAAGAGGACTCCTTGGACATTCTGATGCAGATGTGTTGGTGCATTCATTAATGGATGCAATTTTAGGTGCAATGGCTGAAGGAGATATTGGAAAGCACTTTCCTGATACTGATATGGAATACAAGGACATATCAAGCTTAATTCTATTAAAAAGAGTTAAGGATCTAATGGATGAAAAAGGTTATACACTATGTAACTGTGATAATACCATAGCTGCGCAAAGACCTAAATTAGCTCCTCACATAGATGAGATGAGAAAAAATATAGCGTATATTCTAGAAGTCGACATAGATCAAATTAATATCAAAGCTACAACTACAGAAAAGTTAGGTTTTGAAGGTAGAGAAGAAGGGATATCGTCCTATAGTGTTTGTCTTATCGAGAAAAAATAATTGACAATAAAAGTATGATTGTGTAAACTTATCAATATTAGCAATGAAGGGAAATAGTAGTAACTTAATGGTCTAAGAGAGGAAATCCAAGGCTGGAAGATTTCTGACCCACTTATTTACGAACCTGTTCTGGAGCTTAATCGGTGGATCCGTTAAAATCCTTAGAGTGAACCTATTGGTTTATTAGAGTGGTACCGCGGAAGTAACCTTTCGTCTCTTTGGAGATGGAGGGTTTTTATTTTTTATATAAATTATAATGGGGTGAAAGTAGATGAAAATGTCAAAAATGTATATGCCAACCTTAAGAGAAGTACCTTCTGAGGCAGAAATTCCAAGTCATCAGTTATTACTAAGAGCAGGAATGATCAGAAAGTTGGTTAGTGGAGTATATTCCTATTTACCATTAGGATATAGAGCAATAAGAAAAGTTGAGAAGGTAGTTAGAGAAGAGATGGATAGAGCCAATGCTCAGGAGCTTTTAATGTCTGCAATTCAACCAAGAGAGCTTTGGGAAGCATCTGGAAGATGGGCAAATTTTGGTCCAGAGATGTGGAGACTAAGAGATAGAAATGACAGAGAATTTTGCCTAGGACCTACACATGAAGAGTACTTTACTGATTTGATAAAGGATGAAATAAAGTCATATAAACAATTACCACTGAATATTTACCAAATTCAAACGAAGTATAGGGATGAAAAAAGACCTAGATTTGGTCTTATGAGATGTAGAGAGTTTATAATGAAAGATGCCTATAGCTTTGATGTAGATGAAGAAGCCATGAAGGTTGCTTATGAGAATATGTGGGATGCTTACGATAGAGTCTTTACAAGGCTTAAATTAAATTATAAAGTTGTTCAAGGAGATACTGGAGCTATGGGAGGCAAAGTTTCCCATGAATTTATGGCTATGAGTGATATTGGAGAAGGATTAGTAGCTTATTGTAAAGAATGTGACTTTGCAGCCACAGATGAAAAATCAGAAGTAGTTTATAACATAGAACAAAAGGAGGAAGACTTAAGAGAAGTTGAAAAAGTGTTTACTCCAGAAGTGAAAACCATAGATGCACTTGTTGAGTTTTTCGGTGTTGAAAAATATAATTTTGGCAAGGCTCTAGTGTATAAAGCATCAGGAAAACCAGTTGTAGTAGTTGTCCCAGGGGACAGAGAGTTAAATGAGACAAAATTAGCTAATTACCTTCAAGTTCCAGGACATGAGCTAGAAATGGCTGATGAAGAAGTCATTAATGAAATTTCTGGTGCAAACAAAGGATTTACTGGACCAATAGGTTTAACAAAAGAAGTTAAGGTATTAGTGGATAAGAGAGTGACAACTATTAAGAACCTTGTGGTTGGTGCTAATGAAACTGACCATCACTTAATTAATGTAAATTTTGGAAGAGATTTTACTGGTGAAGTAGTGGATGATCTACTATTAGTTCAAGAAGGTGATTCTTGCCCAAAATGTGGTAAACCATTATTTATGGATAGGGGTATAGAAGTAGGGAATATATTCCAATTAGGAACAAAATACAGTGATAGCTTAGGGGCTAAGTTCTTGGATGAAAATGGCAAAGAAAAGTCATTTGTAATGGGAAGCTATGGGATCGGCGTATCTAGATCAGTTGCTGCAATTGTAGAGCAGTATCATGATGAAAAAGGAATATGCTGGCCATTTATAGTAGCTCCATATCATGCTATAATTACAGTGGTAAATTCTAAAAATGATGAACAAAGAAATCTTGGAGAAGAATTATACAGTGCTCTTAAAGATAAGGGTATTGATACTATGTTAGATGATAGGAATGAAAGAGTGGGAGTTAAGTTTAATGATAGGGATCTTATAGGGATTCCAGTTCAAATTACAGTGGGTAAAAGAGCAACTGAAGGAATTGTGGAGTTCTCTTTAAGAAAAAGGGAAGAGAAAGAAGAAGTGGAAGTTAATAGTGTATTAGATTTAATATTTGATGCGTTTAGAGAAGAAGGATTTAGCTTAGACAAGTAGATAATACGGAGGTGTAAGGATTGAATAATATTAGAGTAAGATTTGCTCCCAGTCCGACTGGATATCTTCATATTGGGGGTCTAAGAACAGCATTATACAATTATCTTTTTGCTAAAAAAAATGGTGGAAAGTTTGTACTAAGAATTGAGGATACAGATCAAACGAGATTTGTAGAAGGTGCAATAGAAAACCTGATCCACTCCCTTGAATGGGCAGGAGTAAAGTATGATGAAGGTGTTTTTGTTGAGGATGGGAATGTAGTAGAAAAGGGAGATTTTGGACCCTATGTCCAATCAAAAAGACTCCATATATACAGGGAATATGTAGATAAACTTATAGAAGAGGGCCATGCATATTATTGTTTCTGCTCCAAGGATAGATTAGAGACTATCAGAGAAGAACAGAAAATGAAGGGACTCGTGCCAAAATACGATGGATTTTGTAGGAATGTGTCTTTGGAAGATGCTAGGAAGAGAGTAGCAGATGGAGAGGAACATGTTGTTAGACTTAAACTCCCTCACAATAAGGATATTCATTTCCATGATATAGTGAGAGGAGATATAGTAATTAATACAAATGACATTGATGATCAGGTGCTTCTTAAATCAGATGGATATCCAACCTATCACATGGCTGTAGTGGTGGATGACTACCTTATGGGAATAACTCATATTGTACGAGGAGAAGAATGGTTACCCTCAACACCAAAGCACATATACTTGTATGAAGCTTTTGGATGGGAAAAACCAGTTTATGTACATCTTCCAACTGTCTTGAATAAGGAAAGAAAAAAATTATCAAAAAGACATGGAGATGTATCGGTTGATGACTTTAGAAACAAGGGTTATTTACCAGAAGGACTTGTAAATTATCTAGCACTAGTTGGATGGAGTCCAGAAGACAATCAGGAGCTTCTATCTATGGATGAGATGGTTCAAAAGTTCTCCTTTGAGAGGGTTTCTAAAACTGGTGGGATATTTGACAAAGATAAACTGGATTGGGTTAATGGCCATTATATAAGAAGTTCATCTACTGAAGAGATAAAGGATTTAGCGATTCCTTACTTACTTGAAAAAGGTTTCGTTGATACTGATTTTGTTAAATCAAATAACGATTGGATGTTAATGTTAATTGACACAGTAAAAGAAAGTCTTTCTACAGTATCTGAGATTAGTGAAAAAGTAGAATTTATATTCCAAGATGAACTAAATATAGAAGAAGAAGTTTATCGGGAATTCTTAAACGATGAGAATTCTAAAGTTTTAATGAGGGCTATTATAGAAGAATTATCCTTTATTGAAGAAGTAGATATGGACTATGCTAAAACTTTTATGAAGACGATCCAAAAGAATACTGGTATAAAAGGGAAAAATTTATTTATGCCAGTAAGGGTGGCCTTAACTGGTAGCGCTCATGGTCCTGAGTTAGTTAATGTACTATTCCTTCTTGGCAAGGATAAAATGATTAAGAGAGCTAATAATATATTGAAATAAGTTCATACCTATTGAAAAGTTAGCTATTTTTATGTAGAATTAGGTTAACAAATTATGCCCTATAGCAATTGGGGACGAACTGAAGATAGGTAATGCAAAGAGAAAACATCCTATTAAAATCGTCTCTTAATAAGAGGCGATTTTATATTGTATTTAGAAGGAGGATCTTATGAAATTATACAACTCCCTTACTAGGAAAAAAGAAGAGTTTAAGTCAATAAACGAAGGTATCGTTACCATGTACAACTGTGGTCCAACTGTATATAATTTTATCCATGTTGGAAATGCAAGACCACTGGTAATTTTTGATACTCTTAGAAGATATTTTGTTTATAAGGGGTATGATGTAAAGTTCGTAGTTAATTTTACAGATATTGACGATAAGTTAATAAACAAGGCAAAGGAAGAAAACATAACTGTAAAGGAAGTTGCTGATAGATATATTGAAGCATTTAAAGAAGATGCGGAGGCTTTGAATATTTATGAGTATAATACAGTTCATCCCAAGGCAACAGACTATATAAGTCAGATGGTTACATTTATTGAAGCCTTAGAGGAAAAAGGTGCTGCCTATGCAAAAGATGGGAATGTGTATTTCTCTATTGACAGTGCTAAAAATTATGGAAAGCTAAGCAAAAAGAATATTGATGAACTTGTCAGTGGAGCAAGGATAGAAGTAAATGAAGATAAAAAAAATCCAATGGATTTTGTTCTTTGGAAAAAAGAAAAACCAGGTGAGCCATCATGGGATAGCCCATGGGGAAAAGGAAGACCTGGATGGCATATTGAGTGTTCAGTAATGGCCAAAGCCATACTAGGTGAAACCATAGATATTCACTCAGGAGGAGAAGATTTACAGTTTCCTCATCATGAAAATGAAATTGCTCAGTCCGAGACCCTTAGTGGCAAGCCCTTTGCCAATTTTTGGCTTCATAATGGGATGCTAAATGTGGATAACCAAAAAATGTCAAAGTCACTGGGAAATTTCTTTACCTTAAAAGAAATAGCTGAAGAATATGACATGGAAGTTTTGAGATTTTTCATGTTATCAGCTCATTACAGAAACCCAATAAATTTTAGTAGAGAAGTAATGGACCAGACAAAAAATGGATTGGAAAGATTGTATAATTCCAAGAAAAACCTTGAATTTATATTAGAAAAAGATTTAACTCCAAATGCAGATACTGACAAACAAAACATGGAAAAAATAGATGGGTTTAGGGCTCAGTTTGAAGAGAGTATGGATGATGATCTAAATACAGCAGATGGTGTGGCAGCTTTATTTGAGCTTGTTAAATTTGCAAATAGTGAGATAGATGAAACTTCTTCAAGATTTGTTGTGGAATATGCATATAGAACAATGATGAAGTTAGCTAAGGTATTGGGCATTCTAATAAAGAAAGACGAACTACTTGAAGAGGAGATCTTAAGTCTGATTGAGCAGAGAACTAATGCTAGAAAGGATAGAGATTTCAAAAGAGCAGATGAAATAAGAGATGAACTTAAGGAAAAGGGAATCGTATTGGAAGATACTAAAGATGGTGTAAAATGGAAGAGAATTTAAATAAGGTAGATGTGAATTTGTTTAGAGCGGTGAATACAAAATTATCCCTAGAAGCAATAAACATGCTAAATCCCCTACAACTGGCATATGTAGGGGATGCAGTATATGAGTTGTTTGTAAGAACTGCTATCTTAACTGAAGGATCTAATGTCAAGAGTCTTCATAGAGAAGCAACAAGATATGTAAAAGCTAGAGCTCAGGCTGAATCAGTTCACATGTTGAATGAGTATTTAACTGAAAAAGAAAAGTATTTTGTCAAAAAAGGTAGGAATGCAAAAATTAACTCAGCCCCTAGAAATGCTGACTTAGTGGACTACAAGTATGCCACTGGATTTGAATGCCTTTTTGGTTATCTTTACTTATCAGGTCAGGAAGATAGATTGTTTCAGTTATTTGAAATGGTAATGAAACATCATAAATAGAAGGAGGAGATTAAATGAAAGTTCAATTACTAAGATATACACCGGATGGAGAGAAATTAGTGGCATCAGCAGCTAAACTATGTTACTCGCCAGTTGGGATTGATCAAATTGAAGAAGATCAGGATGAAAAGAAAGTCAATTCCTTTCTAGATCTACTAATGGATCTTGGACATGAAAGTCCTATAGAACACGTTACCTTTACTTTTGGTATAGAAGGTGTATCAAGAACCCTTACTCATCAACTAGTTAGACATAGAATAGCTAGTTATTCACAGCAATCTCAAAGGTATGTGAGACTTAGTCAATTTGAATATATAATACCTCCACATATTGAAAACAATTTAAAAGCTAAGGAAATATTTGTAAAAGCCATGGAAGAAGATCAGGAAGCTTATGATAAGATTTCTAGCATATTATTCAATGACCATTATAATAGGTACATAGGTGAGGGAGATTCTGAGAAAAAAGCAAAACAAAAAGCTGAGAAAGAAGCAATTGAAGATGCTAGATATGTTTTTCCAAATGCTTGTGAAACTAAAATAGTAGTAACTATGAACGCAAGGAGTTTAATGAACTTCTTTGCATTAAGAACATGTAATAGGGCTCAATGGGAGATAAGAAAATTGGGTATTGAGATGTTAAAAGAAGTTAAAAAAGTTTACCCAGTACTTTTTAAAAATGCAGGTCCAGGTTGTGTCAATGGACCATGTCCAGAGGGTGCAATGACTTGTGGTAAGATTGTACAGGTAAGAGAATTTTTTAAAGAATTAGGCTAAATAGCCATAAAATGAGGAGAATATTATGAACGAGATGTATGTATCAGGAAGAAATCCAGTAATGGAGTTGCTAAAATCAGACAAACAAATTGATAAGTTATATGTTTTAAAAGGTGATGTAAAAGGGTCCATAAATAAGATTATGGGAATAGCCAAGGATAGAGGAATCGTGATTCAGCAAGTGGATAAGACAAAATTAGATTCCATGTCAGAAAATAGAGCTCATCAGGGAGTTGTAGCTTTAGTAACAGGTTATGAATATTCATCAGTCAAGGACATCATATCATTAGCTAAGAAAAAAGGAGAAGAACCTTTCCTTGTTATCCTTGATGGCATTGAAGATACTCATAACCTTGGAGCCATAGTTAGAACTGCAGAGTGTGCAGGTGTACATGGAATAATAATTCCAAAGAGAAGATCAGCAATGGTAAATCAAACAGTGTATAAGAGTTCAGCAGGAGCTGTTGAGCATATGAAAATAGCACAAGTTAACAATATTGCCCAAACTATGGATGAGTTAAAAAAAGAAGGACTCTGGTTATATGGAGCAGACATGGATGGTAAAGATGTTTACTATAATACAACATTAAATGGAGCTATAGGATTAGTTATTGGTGGAGAAGGAAAAGGCTTATCAAGACTAGTTAAAGAGAAATGCGATGTTATTGTTAACATTCCAATGAAAGGAAAGATCAACTCTCTTAATGCATCAAATGCAGCAACAGTTCTTATTTTTGAGGTAGTGAGACAGTCAAATGAAAATAAAAAGTAGGGCTAAAGAATTTTTATTTGTAGATGGGTATAATATAATTAACTCTTGGGATGACTTAAAAAAACTATCATTAGTCAGTTTAGAGGATGCAAGAGAAGCCCTTCTGGAAGTAATGGCTGAGTATCACCATTATTCAGGTATAGAGATCCATGTTGTCTATGATGCACATATGGTAAAAGGTAATAATGGTACTGAAGAAAAACATAAGGGTGTATTTGTAGTTTATACTAAAGAGAACGAGTTGGCTGACCATTATATTGAAAAGGTGTTAGATCAAATTGGTAGAATAAAAAGAGTTAGAGTGGCCACATCGGATTGGCTAGAACAACAGATAATACTTTCTAGAGGCGGGACGAGAATATCTGCAAGAGAATTGGAAGTTGAGATTATAAATGAAAGAAACATGGTGAATCGAAGAAGAAAAAGAACCAATCTTAAGAACGATATGCAACTGGGCAAAATAGAAGACCAATTATTGGAAAAGTTAAAGGACTGGAACAAATAGGGATTTCAATTCAACTTCAGGAGGTATCACATGGGCTTCGATAGATATGCATCAAGTGTGGGGATGGAGTTTAATGGTTTAGAGGATGAAGCCATTGTGACAATGGCTAATAAAGGCAATGAAAAAGCACTAGAGTATCTCATATACAAATATAAGGATTTTGTGAAATCAAAAGCAAGATCCTACTACATTATAGGTGGGGATAGAGATGACATTATCCAAGAGGGGATGATTGGACTCTACAAGGCTATAAAGGGATATGAGAATGAGAAATTTGCTTCCTTTAGAAATTTTGCTGATATTTGTGTTACTAGGCAAATGATTACAGCTATAAAAACTGCCACAAGACAGAAACATAAGCCATTAAATTCATATGTTTCACTTAATAAGCCCATATTTGGAGAAGGTTCTAATCCAACAATTGAAGATACAGTTAGAAGTGGTAGAATAACCGACCCCATGGAGTTGTTTATTGGGAAAGAAGAATTAGACAGAGTAGAGAGCAAGATAAATGGATTCTTGAGTAATTTGGAAAAAGAAGTATTAATGAGCTATGTTGAAGGCAGGTCCTATGAAGAGATAGCAACTGATCTAAATGTTAGAGTCAAAAGTATAGATAATGCGCTTCAGAGGGTTAAGAAGAAAATAGAGAGATACTATTTTGGGAATAATGAGTATTGACAACGGCCTGCATCAATAGTAAAATAATTTATTGTAAGCTCACATAGCTCAGGAGGTAGAGCACTTGCATGGTAAGCAAGAGGTCACCGGTTCAAATCCGGTTGTGAGCTCCATATAAGTTAAGGAACACCCGGATGAGTTTTCTTAAAAAGAGATGATTATTAAGGGAGGAAGAAAAGAATGGGTAAAGCTAAATTTGAAAGAAATAAGCCACACGTTAACGTTGGAACAATCGGTCACGTAGACCATGGTAAGACAACATTAACAGCAGCAATAACATTTGTACTAA
>Ga0265293_10000460_pt1 | contig 97800 bp, 71 predicted proteins | sample Munlanlewell138R_FD_192505 | JGI IMG/M metagenome (GOLD analysis project Ga0265293, IMG submission 192505) | Leachate microbial communities from a municipal landfill in Southern Ontario, Canada - Leachate well 138R | ecosystem: Engineered > Solid waste > Landfill > Unclassified | place: Canada... | reverse complement strand
AAACTACCAAATTTGAAGAACACAAAAAAATGGCGGAAAACACTATCTTTAATCTTACAAATCTGAAAGCTGGCAGCATAGCCCCTGATTGTCAATTTAAAGACATACACAATAACACCCTAAAACTTTCAGACTATAAAGGGAAATATGTGTTTCTTCATTTCTTCACACTCGACTGTCAGGAATGCATACGCGAAATGCTGATTATAAAAAAACTATATGAAATGTACGGTGATTACGTAGAATTTTTCAGCGTGATGCTCGATGTAGAACCTTCAAAACTTTATCATTTTGTAAGCGCATATCCCGAATTCAAATGGAATTTCGTACATTTTAATAAAGATTTCACCTTTATTGATGCCTATAAAATTTATTCTTTACCACTGGGAATGTTCCTTAACGAAAAAAGCTACATTATTTCCTACCCCACACCCATCGCTACGGAATTAGGTTCATTATTCCTTTTTACTTTTAAAGATGTGATTCATTCACCGTATCGTACAAAAAATTGAAAATCAATTTTTTGTATAAAACAAAAATAATTTCAAAAAAGTAGTTTTATATATAAATAAGTACTAACTTTGCATCTGTTTTTCAAATTTAATATTTAAATATAAACTCAATATAATCAACAATAAAAAATATCTGTTATGGATTTAAAGAAAATAATCGCCGAATTAGAGGCAAAAAACCCAGCTCAACCTTTGTACATTCAAGCAGCAAAGGAAGTACTTGAAACCATTGTAGATTTCGTAAATCAAAACCCTAAATACGATAAATATGCTATCGTAGAAAGAATTTTGGAACCCGAAAGAATCATCAAATTCAAAGTAACTTGGGTAGACGACAAAGGCAATATTCAAGTAAACCGTGGATACAGAGTACAACATAACATGGCTATAGGCCCTTACAAAGGTGGCATTCGTTTTCACCCGAGCGTGAACGAAGATTCCATGAAATTTTTGGCTTTCGAACAAACCTTTAAAAACTCTTTAACAACTCTTCCCATGGGAGGCGGTAAAGGCGGTTCCGATTTCAATCCTCAAGGAAAATCGGAAAATGAAGTAATGCGTTTCTGCCAAGCTTTCATGACCGAACTTCAAAAATACATAGGTCCTGAAACCGACGTTCCCGCAGGCGACATAGGTGTTGGCGGTCGTGAAATCGGTTTTATGTTCGGACAATATAAACGTTTACGCGAACACCACGTGGGTGTATTAACCGGAAAAGGTTTGGAATGGGGTGGCTCTTTGGTTCGTCCAGAAGCTACCGGTTTCGGCTCCGTTTATTTCTTACAAGGTATGATTAAAGCGAAAAAAGATAAATTAGAAGGCAAACGTGTGGCATTGTCCGGTTTCGGTAATGTTTCATGGGGTGCTGCCCTTAAATTGGCCGAATTAGGTGCTAAAGTGGTTACTATCTCCGGTCCTGACGGTTACATCTTAGACGAAGAAGGAATCACTACTCCCGAAAAAATTGCTTACATGAATGAATTGCTTCAAACACGTAACAATGTAGTAGCTCCTTTCGCCGATAAATTCAAGTCAGCTAAATTCTTCCCGGGTAAAAAATCATGGGAAGTAAAAGTCGACATCGCTATGCCTTGCGCTATCCAAAACGAATTAAACGATAAAGACGCCGCTCAATTAATTAAAAACGGTGTTCAATACGTTGTTGAAACTTCCAATATGGGATGTACCGCCGAAGCCGTTATCGCTCTTCAAAAAGCAAAAGTTAACTTTGCCCCGGGTAAAGCTGCCAATGCAGGCGGTGTGGCCACTTCAGGTTTGGAAATGTCGCAAAATTCAATGAAACTTTCATGGTCAGCTAAGGAAGTTGATGAAAAATTACATGGAATTATGAATAACATCCACGATAACTGTGTGAAATACGGAAAAGAAAAGAACGGTTACATCAATTACGTTAAAGGTGCTAACATAGCAGGCTTTATTAAAGTGGCCGAAGCTATGATTGCCCAAGGTGTTGCTTACTAATTTTTAGTTTACAATACATATAGAAAAGAGGACGTTGCTAACGCCCTCTTTTTTTATCTACACCGCCAAAACCCGCAAAGGATTTTTAATTTTTATATATGTGAATATGGATGATATTTGTGTCCCTGATGTCGTTTGTGTCCTTTGATAAAAATTTGAAAAGCTGACAGATGAGAACTTTTTCTTAACTTCTTAATGGTTAAAAATTGGTTGTACTAGAGCCCCCCCTGAAACAAGCTTGCTTTGCTGGGAGGCAGGCTTGTCTCGATCACCTGAGAAGCTTCATTCGTTTTCCTGAGAAGCTTCGTAGGTTTTGCTGAGAAGCCTCTCACGCAATCGAGACAAAGCAGCATTTTTTACTGACAAGCTTGTTTCAAGGGGTATTCTAGTACAATCATAAAATAATGATATTGTATTAGTTATTAAAAGGATTTTTATCTCAAATTTACTGCTAATACATTAAAAATCACAAATAATAGTCATTAATCAGTCCTCATATATCAGGACAAGTCATTTATATATCCCTATTTTGTTTTTTATAACGAAACTTTTTTATTCTTTTCAAAAAGATTTCTATCCATCCCGATATGGCAAGTGACGACACACCAAGAGCTATACCATTCAAAACGGTCATATCATCATTAAGTTCCGGTGTAATAAAAGATCCGTCAATAGTAAAACAATATCCTATTATGTCTAAGCAACCCAAAAAAATAAATATACTACATAAACATAACAAAAAACCATATAAACTAAAAATAAAAAATTCTTCTTTTTTATTTGGTTTGTAAATGATATAGAAACTAACTATTCCTATTATTATGACTATTATTCCAGTAATAAGACTTGCCAACATTTTATTTTTGTGTTTTTGATACAATAAATTTTTGCAAATGTATGAATTTTAATTATCAATTATGAATTCCTCAAAAAAAGATTTAACCCAAAAAACACCGGCCTGTTTCTTTATCATTACACATAATTTTGTACCTTTGCAGGCTAAAAATAAAATCTAAATCGATTGCATCGAATGAAGAATAAATACACTGAATATAAGAGCCTTAATCTTGTAGAAATCAGTAATCATATATTGGATTACTGGAAAGAGAACCAAACTTTTCTTCAAAGTTTACGACTCAGAGAAGGGCATCCACCTTTTATTTTTTACGAAGGACCACCTTCGGCCAACGGTAAACCGGGTATTCATCATGTAATGGCTCGTGCCATTAAAGATATATTTTGCCGTTACAAAACCCAAAAAGGATTTTATGTGGAACGCAAAGCCGGTTGGGACACCCACGGCCTTCCCATCGAATTGGCGGTAGAACAAAGTTTAGGTATTACCAAAGAAGATATAGGTGTAAAGATATCGGTTGATGAATATAACCAAGCTTGCCGGAAAGAGGTAATGAAATACAAGGATTTATGGGACGATTTAACCATTAAAATGGGTTATTGGGTTGATTTGGACCATCCTTATATTACATTTGAAAACCAATACATCGAAACATTGTGGTATTTGCTGGCACAGATGTATAAAAAAGGATTATTATATAAAGGTTATACCATACAACCTTATTCCCCTGCTGCCGGTACCGGACTCAGTTCACACGAACTCAATATGCCCGGCTGCTATAAGGACGTGAAAGATACTACTGTTGTTGCTCAATTCAAAATCAGTAGCCCCTCTAAATCTCCCCAAAGGGGAGACTTGCAACGACCCGGTTATCAAACAGCAGCTAAGGAATCTTATGAACTTCTCAAATTAAATAAAAAAGAAAATATTAAAAAGCAAACCGAAGCTGAAAGTGTATTATGGACTTGCTTAAAAGGGAAGAAACTTGAAGGCTTTAAATTTAGAAGACAACACATTATAGGAGAGTATATCGTTGATTTTGTTTGTTTACCTAAACAATTAATCATAGAAGTAGACGGCGGATATCATAACCAACCCGAAATACAAACTGCCGACAAAGAACGAACTTTGTATTTGGAAAATTCAGGTTACAAAGTTATCCGATTCACAAACGATGAAATTTTATGTGATATTGACAATGTAATTTCAACAATATACACAGAGCTTGAAAAACGTACTATGCTAAAAGTCTCCCCCTTGGGGGGAGATTTAGAGGGGGCTTATCTCTTAGCATGGACAACCACACCCTGGACTTTGCCTTCTAATACCGCCCTGGCAGTAGGCCCTAACATTGATTACGTGTTAGTGAAAACATTTAACGCTTATTCTGCAAAACCTATACATGTTATTTTGGCCAAAGCTTTATTGCATGCTCATTTTCCTGAAAAAAACGCCGAACTATCATTTGAAGATTACCAAGCAGGCGATAAAAATATTCCTTATCAAGTTGTTGCCGAATGCAAAGGAACGGATTTAATTGGGATACAATACGAACAATTGATTCCATGGGTAAACCCCGGTCAAGGGGCCTTCCGCGTGATAGCCGGCGATTATGTTACTACCGAAGACGGTACAGGTATCGTTCATATTTCCCCTACTTTCGGTGCCGATGATGACCGTGTGGCTAAACAAGCCGGTGTACCTCCGCTGTTTATGTACGACCGCGAAAAGAAACGCCAACCTATGGTCGATAAAACAGGTAAATTTTATAAAATCGAAGACCTCGATCCCGACTTTTTGAAAAACAATGTTAATATCGATTTATACAAAGATTTTTCCGGACGTTATGTGAAAAACGATTACGATGCTAAATCCGAAACCAACGAAACAACTTTGGATATCGACCTTTGTGTTATGCTGAAACAACAAAACTTAGCATTTAAGATAGAGAAACATACACACAACTACCCTCATTGCTGGCGTACCGACAAACCTATCTTATATTATCCATTAGACAGTTGGTTTATACGTACAACCGCCGTAAAAAATCGTTTACTTGCTTTAAATAAAACCATCCAATGGAAACCCGAATCGACCGGAAGCGGACGTTTCGGCAATTGGTTGGAAAACCTGGTCGACTGGAATCTTTCCCGCTCTCGTTACTGGGGTACTCCCCTACCCATTTGGCGTACCGACGACGGTAAAGAAGAAATCTGTATCGAATCGGTAGCTCAACTTAGGCAAGAAATCGATAAAGCCGTTGCCACCGGTTTTATGAAAGAAAATCCTTATCAATCGCATGATTATCAAAATTTCGATTTACATCGTCCTTATATTGATAAAGTTATTTTAGTTTCGCCTTCCGGAAAGAAAATGACGCGCGAACTTGATTTAATCGATGTTTGGTTCGATAGCGGTGCCATGCCTTATGCTCAATACTTCTATCCCCACAACGATATTTCCAAATCCTTCCCTGCCGATTTCATAGCAGAAGGTGTTGACCAAACCCGAGGCTGGTTCTTTACCCTTCACGCCATTGCCACCATCATTTCCGATTCGGTAGCTTATAAAAATGTGATTTCAAACGGATTGGTTTTAGATAAAAACGGGAACAAAATGTCGAAACGACTGGGTAATGCCGTCGATCCCTTCGAAACATTACAAAAATACGGCCCCGATGCCACTCGCTGGTATATGATTACCAACACCCAGCCTTGGGAAAACCTTAAATTCGATTTGGACGGCATAGACGAAGTCAGACGTAAATTCTTCGGGACTTTATATAATACGTATAGTTTCTTCGCCCTCTATGCCAATATTGACTGTTTCACCTATAAAGAAGTGGATATCGCCATTGACCAACGCCCCGAAATCGATCGTTGGATATTATCGGAACTGAATACATTAATCAATAATGTAGATGCTTATTATGCCGACTACGAACCTACCAAAGCCGGCAGAGCCATACAGTATTTTGTGGATGTGTATTTAAGTAATTGGTATGTACGACTCAGCCGTCGCCGGTTCTGGAAAGGCGAATACAACGAAGATAAAATTTCGGCTTATCAAACGCTTTACAGTTGCTTGGAAACCATCGCTAAACTCATGGCACCCATCGCTCCTTTTTTTGCCGAACAATTATACCGTGACCTAAATACCGTCAGCCGAAAAAATACCGCCGAATCGGTGCATCACAGCGATTTCCCCCAAGCCGACAGCCGATTTATCGACCCTGAATTGGAACAACAAATGCAATTGGCACAACAAATTTCATCGATGGTACTTTCACTTAGGAAACGTAATAACATTAAAGTAAGGCAACCTCTTTCGAAAATTATTATCCCGATTTCGGATAAAAATCGCATCCGCCAAATCGAAACGGTGAAAGATTTGATAATGGCCGAAGTTAATATCAAAGCCATAGAATACCTCAGCGACGACAACAATATTTTGGTTAAAAAGATAAAACCTAACTTCAAAACCTTAGGCCCTAAATACGGAAAAAACATGAAAGCCATTGCCGCAGCCATAGCTCAATGTTCTCAAGCCGATATTAACCGTATGGAAAAAGATAAAGAACTTTGCTTGCATATTGAACAAGAAGAAATAATGCTAACTATTGAAGATGTAGAAATCCTTACCGAAGACATTCCGGGATGGATAGTCTCGACCGAAGACAATATTACCGTCGCCCTCGATATCAACATTACAAACGAACTCAAAAACGAGGGTATTGCCCGCGAAATGGTTAACCGCATCCAAAACATACGCAAAGAAAGTGATCTAGACGTAATCGATAAAATCAATGTAACAATAAGTCATCATCCCGAAGTGGAAGAAGTTTTGCTTTTACATAAAGATTATATCTGTTCCGAAATTCTTTGCAATCAGTTAACCCTTGTAAAAGATTTCCAATCCGATATAAGCATTGAATTATCTGATACTATTATTCTTGCTATCGAAGTAAAAAAAGCATAAAAATCAAAAACGTTGCTTTTTATTATATATTAAATAATTAAAGCATAATGAATATATTACATTTTGATCGTTCGTTATTTTTATATATTTTTGTTTCTCGTAAAACTTTATTCAGTTATTATAAGTAATCTTTCATAAATAAATATAAATTAACCCTCATGGAAAAAAAAGCAGATTTAAAATTAGCCGTTACCATTGATGCTGATAATATTCCTAGCGAATATATTAAAAATATTTTAGAAGAAATTGCCAAGTACGGTTCTCCTACATTTAAACGAATTTACGGCGATTGGACAAAACCAAACCTAACTAAATGGAAATCTGTATTACTTGAACATGCCATCACACCCATTCAACAATATAGTTATACCTCAGGCAAAAACTCTACCGATTCAGCAATGATTATTGATGCTATGGATATCCTTTACGCTGGCAAAGTAGGCGGATTTTGTATCATATCCAGTGATAGCGATTTCACACGTCTTGCATTGCGATTACGCGAATCGGGAATGATAGTTTTTGGTTTTGGTGAGAAGAAAACTCCCTATCCTTTTATAGCGGCTTGCGATAAATTTATTTACCTCGAAATACTCCATTCCGAAGAAGAAGATAATGAAATTCAAACAATTGAATCTCAAGTTAAAGAACCATCAGTACAAAAATCTATTCATAAAATCAATTCCTCAACCATAGCCTTAATAGCAGCCTCTGTTGACGACATTGCCGACGACGACGGGTGGGCCTTTTTGGGCGATGTAGGCAATATGATTATGAAGAAAAAACCCGATTTCGACCCCCGAAACTACGGCTTCCTGAAACTTACTCCTTTGATTAAATCATTGAAATCGCATTTCGATATTGATGAAAGACAAACCACATCTGCAACAATCAAACACGTGTATATTAAAACTAAAAAGAAACCATATGTTCCAAAGAAGAAGAAAAAATAACATTTAACCTTCAAAAGGAAACAATGGCTTTTATTTAATCTCTACCCGGTGCGCGGTTCAAGATAGGGGTGTAGTGTTTCAATGTTCTTAAAACGATGGTTAACACGGCCATAACGGCGAGGCAAAGGAGGGATAAACGTATCCATTGCGGTTGCATAATATTATCTTGTAGTGTAATGGCATAGTAACGTATATAATCAACCAAAGTAAAACAAAGCGTTATGGCAAAAGCTCCCGAATATTCTCTGCGTAAAACAGATTTGAAGGAAAAAGGAATATCGCCTTTTTCAAATTGCTTGAAAGCCGGCACAAAAGCAGGCACTTTCAACGACCATTGAATAAAATCTTCGCCAAACTGTTTTTCCAAATAACATTCTTCGGTAAACATAATCCTTTCGTAATAGAGCCAATATAACAAAGAAGCAATTATAAATAAATATATATTGGCAACAAAAATCAACAATCCCGCCCACATTAAATAATTACCCACATACAAAGGGTGTCGAACCACTGAATAAATCCCTTTTGTGTTTAGTTGGTTGGCTACTTGCTTTTCGCGGTTCCTTCCCGATGTGCCGCGAGGGGTTGTTCCTATGGTGTAAGCCCGAGTCACTATTCCAAGCAATGAAACAACAATCGATAGAATGCTTATCGTTGTCCAAAAACAAGACAAGCCACTACCGAAGAATTGCGAAAACAGTTTATAATTATCAGTGAAATAAGTGAAATATATAAAAGGTAAACCCAATATAAAAACGAACAAAGGAATTTGTCCACGATAACGAAATAAAACATTTCCGTTTTTTTCCAGCGATTGCTTTAATGCCATACAATTATTATCTAAATGAGATTTCTAACTTAGTATTTAAACCGGTTTTTTATTATAATATGGTTTATATTTACGAAACGCAAAAGTATATAAATTTCTCTTATTTTAGTCAAAAGAATTTCGACTTGTACAGCTATAAATATACTCAAGTTATGTAATACCTAAGAATTTCTACTAAAATGAATGTTTTCTTGCAAAATCAGAAAATTATAACGACATTTGCCAAATAAAAAAAACAAAACACATGGCTGATTTATCGGTAAAAATCAATGATTTAGAATTTAAGAATCCTGTATTAACTGCATCAGGCACATTTGGATATGGCGAAGAATTCGCCGATTTCATCGATTTGAATCGTTTGGGAGGCATACTTGTTAAAGGAACCACCTTGCATCCACGTGAAGGGAATCCTTATCCCCGCATGGCCGAAACACCTTCCGGTATGTTGAATGCGGTAGGTTTACAAAATAAAGGCATCGATTATTTTATCGAAAACATTTACCCGCGGATTAAACATTATGACACCCATATCATAGTGAATGTTTCAGGCTCGACATTAGAAGATTATGTGGCGGTCGCGGAAAAGTTGAATAATTTGGATAAAATTCCGGCCATAGAACTAAACATCTCATGCCCCAATGTAAAGGAAGGTGGAATGGCTTTCGGTACCAGTTGTGCTTCGGCGGAAAAAGTAACCAGAGCCGTTCGAGATGCTTATAAAAAAACCTTGATTGTAAAACTTTCACCCAATGTTACCGATATTACCGAAATAGCAAAAGCCGTTGAATTTGCCGGCGCCGATTCGGTTTCTTTAATCAACACTTTACTGGGAATGGCCATTGATGCCGAAAAACAAACCCCTATCCTATCGACTGTTACAGGCGGATTGTCGGGTCCTTGTGTAAAACCCATTGCTTTACGCATGGTGTGGCAAACCTATAAAGCGGTTAAAATCCCCATCATCGGATTAGGAGGCATTATGAATGCCGGTGATGCTATTGAGTTTTTCCTTGCCGGTGCCACTGCTGTTCAAATCGGAACCGCTAATTTTATCGACCCTGCCGTTGCCGTGAAAGTGATTGATAGTATTAATGATTATCTGGAACGACATCACGCAAAATCAATTTACGATATTATTGGAATGTTAACAGTGTAAATAAAAATAATTATTATTATGAAAACTTATAAAATGAAATTTTTGTTATTTGGAATGCTATTTTTGGCTCCTACTATTTTAAGTGCGCAAACTGAAAATACTGATAAAAAGAATTCTATTGATACAGCGAATGAAGAAGTTTTTGTTGTAGTAGAACAAAACCCTGAATTTCCGGGAGGAGAGGAAGCACGTATGAAATTTGTGCGAGAAAATATTAAATATCCTAAGATAGCCGCAGAAAAAGGGATTCAAGGGAATGTTTTTGTTGGTTTTATTGTAGAAAAAGACGGAAGCATTACCAATATTAAAATTGTTAGAGGTAAGGATCCAAGTTTGGATGAAGAAGCTCTTAGAGTTACAAAATTAATGCCCAAATGGAAACCGGCAATGCAAAGAGGGAAACCCGTTCGTTGTATCCTAACGATGCCTATTATTTTTAAATTAGATTAACTTTTATAATATGAAATATCAAGAAATAGAATCATCATTTTTCGTCCACAACCGTACGAAGTTAGTAAATTGCGTTGAACCTAACTCTTTGGTGTTACTAACGTCGAATGATGAAATGCCCGAAACAGGCGATCAATATTTCCCTTTTCGTCAAAACGCCGATTTCTTTTATTTAACAGGCATCGATCAGGAAAAGAGCATATTGGCACTCTGTCCGCATCATCCCAATCCTCAATATCGAGAAGTGCTTTTTCTGCTTCAAACCAATGAAACCATTGCCGTTTGGAACGGATATAAATATACAGTGGAACACGCACAACGTGTTTCGGGTATACAAAATGTACAATGGCTCTCAAGTTTCGATTCCATATTGAAGGAAATGGCTTATGCTTCGGAAAAAATATATTTGAATCTGCAAGAGAATTATCGATTCGATACCGAAGTGGAACGTCAGGAACTCCGCTTTTGCAGAAAAATACAACAATTATTTCCTTTGCATAGCTACGGTCGTCTGGCTCCTATATTCACTTCCTTGCGATTACGTAAAGAAAGCGTAGAAATAGATTTAATAAAAAAAGCCTGCGACATTACAGCATCAGCCTTTATACGACTGTTGAAGTTCGTAAAGCCCGGGGTGATGGAATATGAGGTAGAAGCGGAAATGATACACGAATTCATACGCAGTGCTGCCACCGGACATGCTTTTGCACCCATCATAGCTTCCGGAAAAGACACCTGTGTACTACACTATATCAAAAACAATAAAATTTGTCAAGACGGTGATTTGCTGTTGCTTGATTTCGGTGCATCCTATGCTAATTATGCCGGCGATTTATCGCGAACGATTCCTGTTAACGGAACCTATACCCCTCGTCAAAAACAAGTGTATGACGCTTGTTGGCGGGTGTATGAATATGCCAAAACTTTATATGTGCCCGGTACGACCATCAACAAAATAAATAAAAAAGTATTTGGTATGATGGAAGAAGAATTTGTAAAACTCGGATTGTTCACACAGGCGGAAGCCGACCAACAAGACAAAAACACTTATCCGTTGGTAAGAAAATACTTTATGCACAACATCGGACATTTTATGGGGATAGATACCCACGATGTGGGCGACCGCGATGTGGTTTTCGAAGAAGGTATGGTCGCCAGCTGTGAACCGGGAATTTATATTCCGGAAGAAGGAATCGGCGTGCGTATTGAAACCGACATGCTGATAGCTGCCCCCCCCATTGATTTAATGGCTCAGCTACCTTCCGCTTCGAAGGATATTGAAAAAATGATGAAAGCCTAAATAATATAAACATAACATCAATGTACTAACTAATTTTTTATGGATTATTTAGTATTTTTGCAAATTATTTAACACTATAATTTAGAATGAAAAAAATATTAGTAACCGGAGGAGCGGGTTTTATAGGTTCTCATTTGTGTGAGCGACTGTTAAACAAAGGAAATGAAGTTATTTGCTTAGATAATTATTTTACTGGTCAAAAGGCAAACATTGTACATTTATTAGATAATCCGTATTTTGAAACGGTACGTCATGATGTTACTATACCTTTTTTTATTGAAACGGATCAGATTTATAATTTAGCCTGTCCAGCATCACCGGTGCATTATCAATTTGATGCCATCCAAACCATTAAAACATCCGTAATGGGAGCCATTAATGCTCTCGGTTTAGCCAAACGAACCAAAGCAAGAGTTTTGCAAGCCTCAACCAGCGAAGTATATGGCGATCCAAATGTACATCCGCAAGTAGAAGCTTATTGGGGTAATGTGAATCCCATTGGGATCCGTTCTTGCTATGACGAAGGGAAAAGATGTGCCGAAACATTATTTATGGATTACCATCGTATGAATAATGTAGACATAAAAATAGTGAGGATCTTCAATACTTATGGCCCTCGAATGCATCCCAACGACGGTCGTGTTGTTTCCAATTTTATTGTTCAAGCCTTGCAAGGCAAGGATATAACTATTTATGGAGACGGAAAACAAACACGCAGTTTTCAATATATTGACGATTTAATAAATGGAATGATTAAAATGATGGAATCTTCGAATGAATTTATTGGTCCCGTCAATATTGGCAATCCGAATGAGTTTACAATTCTTGAATTGGCTCAAAAGGTTATTGAAATGGTTGGTTCTAAATCAAAACTTATTTACAAACCTTTACCATCTGACGATCCTATGCAACGTTGTCCTGATATTTCATTGGCTAAAAATGAATTGAATTGGCAACCAATGATTCAATTGGAAGACGGCTTGATAAAAACCATTGAATATTTTGATAAACTGTTGAGTAAATAAAACATATAGTTGATACCATCGCAAATGACAGTTTTATGCAAAAAAACAATATCCCTTTTATTGATTATCCTAAAATTGATGCCGAAGGTTACGAAATGCCATGTTTGATAGGAGCAAAAGAAACTTTAATAAAAATTAAAATTATTCAGTTTAACTAATACAATGAATAAAATTCATCAATAATGACAAACTTTGAAACACCCGTTTTATTTATTATATTTAATAGAATTGAAACTGCACAACAAGTGTTTGATGCCATTAAAAAACGGCAACCTAAATATTTATATATAGCTGCGGACGGGCCAAGATCAAATAAAGAGGGAGAAGCTGAAAAATGCCAAAAAGTGAGAGATCTTGTAAAACAAATAGACTGGGATTGTGAATTAAAAACATTATTTCAAAACCAAAACTTAGGTTGTGCCAAAGGTGTATCTACTGCTATAACATGGTTTTTTGATAATGTTGAACAAGGGATTATTTTAGAAGATGATTGTTTACCTCATCCTGATTTTTTTCCGTATTGTGAAGAGTTGTTAAATAAATACAAGGATAATGAAGAAATTATGCTGATTTCCGGCGATAATTTTCAGGATGGAATTAAAAGAGGTGAAGCTTCATATTATTTTTCGGGGTATATTAATATTTGGGGATGGGCTTCATGGAGAAGAGCTTGGCAGGGATATGATTTATATTTGAAAAATTATGTTCTCTCTGATTTCAAATATGATATTCAACCATATTTATCCTCTTGGAAGGAAAGACAAGTATGGATTGATAAATTCCTGATGATGAAAAAACAAGGGAATAATACGTGGGATTATCAATTAGGATTCCATATGTGGAAAAACAAAGGGCTATGTATTATTCCTAATGTCAATTTAATCTCTAATATTGGCGTTTATGGTGGGACACATTATTATGCAAAAAATAACACAACAAATTTAGCATTAGAAACAAATTCCATATTACCGTTAATACACACATCGTCAATTGATCAAAATAAAGAAGCAGATGCATATTTATATAAAAATATGTATCATAAAACAATCTTTCAATTATTTTGGCGATTTATGAAACGTAAACACAAAATTATCTCAAAGTTTTAAGTATGAACACATGTCGTATATGTAGTCACCCCATCAAAACAGTTTTTCAAGCTAACATCCTACATAAATATGATATCTCGTATTTTAAATGTGAGAACTGTGGTTTTATACAAACAGAAGAGCCTTTTTGGTTAGCTGAAGCATATACTACCTCTATTAATATTACGGATACTGGTTTAATTCAACGAAATGTATATTGTGCTAAATTAACTAGTTCAATCATCAAAGCTTTTTTTCGTGTTAATGCTACTTATGTAGATATGGCTGGCGGTTATGGCCTTTTTGTGCGCATAATGAGAGATAAAGGATTCAACTTTTTATGGAATGATTTATATACTGAAAATATATTTGCTCGCGGATTTGACTTTCACTCTACTCAAAATAAAACTATTGAACTAATAACTGCATTCGAAGCTTTTGAGCATTTTCAAAATCCTTTGCAAGAATTGGAATCAATGTATGTTATAAGTAGAAATATATTTTTTTCAACCCTATTAATCCCTACTGATATCCCTGATAAAAATTGGTGGTATTATGCCTTTGAACATGGACAGCATATTTCTTTTTATTCAAAGCAAACCTTAAACTATTTGGCAGAAAAATTTAATATGTATCTTTATTCTAACAACAAAGATTTTCATCTGTTGACAGAAAAAAAATTACCACATGCATTATGTAATTTGCTATTTAATTACTTTAAAGTAGTACAATACACCTGTTTTAATTCAAAACATGTATTAAGTGACAGTAAATTTTTGAAACAAGTTAAAATTTGATAAAATTTAACAAATTTACATTTTTTTAAAATGTTATATTAACCCTATTAACCGTGTTATTATGATAAAAATTCTTTATGATCATCAAATGTTTAGCATGCAAAAATTTGGCGGAGTTACCCGCTATTTTGCAGATTTAATATTTAATTTACCACAAGATTTCGAGAAAGAAGTGGCAATGCAATATTCCGAAAATCACTATATAACAAAAACATACAATCAAACATTCAAAACCATAGATTCCTTGCAAAATTTTCGCATCAAAAGACGATTATATTATTTCTTCAATCATCAAATCTCAAAAAAAACTATCAAAGAAAATCAGTTTGATGTGTTTCATCCCACCTATTATAATCCATATTTCTTAAAATACATACAAAAGCCTTTTGTCATTACTGTACATGATATGATTCATGAACGCTTTCCGGATTTTTTCCCTGCTTACGAAAACACAGCAAAAATAAAAAAAATACTCATTAACAAAGCAAATCATATTATTGCTGTAAGCCAAAACACAAAAAAAGATATTGTGGAATTACTGAATATAAATCCGGATAAAATAACAGTGGTATATCACGGATATAATCAGCAAATTAAAGCATCCAATGCTTTATATGGAAATTATATTTTATTTGTGGGTGAAAGAAAAAGCTACAAAAACTTTTACCTTTTTTTAGAAGCCATCGTTCCACTTTTACATGCAAATAAAACATTAAAAGTGATTTGTACCGGAAAAGCATTTACTTCAGAAGAAATACATTTATTTCAAAAATATTCTATTTTTAATCAGTTGATTGCTATTCAAGCAAACGATTCTATGTTATATTCTTTATATCAAAATGCTTTGGTTTTTGTTTTTCCATCTCTTTATGAAGGATTCGGCATTCCAATTTTAGAAGCTTTTGCCAATAATTGCCCTGTATGTTTAAGCAATACAAGTTGTTTCCCTGAAATAGCACAAGATGCGGCTCAATACTTTGATCCTACAGATAAAATTTCGATATTAGATAGTATACAAAAGGTTATATCAAACAAAGAAAAAAGAAATGATCTAATATCCAAAGGAAAAGAAAAAATAAAATACTTTTCAATAAATGAAATGGTATCTAATACTTGTAAAATATATCAACAGCTATAAGTTTAATCATTGCATTTAATATTGTATCAATCAATATATACAAATAAAGTATCCTTTTTTAATCCTATCAGATGATAAAAAAAATGTAATTTTGCACATTAATTCTAAATCCATTAATTTAACATAAATGAAAAATAATAACGTAAAAGAGAAGACAAACATAACTAAAAATTCTCATACTCTTTTTTCATCGTATATAAAAAAAACTATCCCTCATGTTTGTGCCATTGTTGTCATGTATCTTCTGACTATAATATACTTTAGTCCTGTTTTTTTCGACAACAAAGAATTACCTCAAAGTGATATGGTTAGTGTAGAAGGCATGACACAAGAGGTAAAATCTCATCACGAAAAAACAGGAGAATATGCTGAATGGACCAATGCTATGTTTAGTGGTATGCCTACCATTACGCTTTGGGGGAAACCATATTTCAATATATTCTATAAAATCAGTATAGCATTGAGAGGAGGCTTACCTTTATTTCACGCCGGAATGTTATTTGCTTATTTATTAGGATTTTACATTTTTATGCTTTGTATAGGTGCCAATGCATGGATGGCTTTGTTAGGAGCGGTTGTGTATGCTTTTGCCTCTTATAATATAATTATTATTGAAGCAGGGCATGTTACTAAAGGTTATGCCATGGCTTATCTTGCTCCTATGATTGGTGGTATTATTTTAGCTTTTCGAAAAAAATACTGGATGGGGGCTATTATAACACTCTTGTTTTTAGGGATTGAAATTAGTTGCAACCATATTCAAATTACTTACTATGGATTAATAATTGCTGGCACTATAGGAATATGCTATTTCATCTACTATTTATGGAAAGAAAAAACTTTAAAACCTTTTTTTAAAGCATTGGGGATAATAATTATTGCTGCATTACTATCACTACTGCCAAATATTGGTAACTTATTGCCAACTTACGTTTACAGTAAAGACACCATGAGAGGAGGTTCCGAATTAAGCATTGTTCCTGAAGAAAAACAAAAAAACGCCAGTACCACAACACCCAACGAAGGTGGATTAGAAAAAGATTATGCCTTTGCCTGGAGCTATGGCAAAATGGAAACATTTACCTTATTAGTGCCTAATTTATATGGGGGCGGTCATACTGAATTGAAACCTGACTCAGAAACTTTTCAAGCTCTACGTCAAAATGGATATGGGTCTCCGTATTTACCCACTTACTGGGGAGAACAACCTTTTACATCCGGTCCTGTATATGCTGGAGCTATAGTCTGTTTCTTATTTATATTAGGCTTATTTTTAGTTAAAGGACCTGAAAAATGGTGGATAGTAACCGCTTTTATTGTTTCACTTATTTTATCTTGGGGAAAAAACTTCGATGTTATTAACAATTTTTTGTTTCATCATTTACCTTTTTATAATAAATTTAGGACTCCGGCTATGGCGCTTATTATTGCCGGCGTAGCCATGCCTATACTCGGAATGTTAGGATTAAAAGAATTATTTTCACAGAAACTTTCCAAGGATATCATATTTAAAAATCTTAAAGTCAGCTATTTTATTGCTGCTGGTTTATGCTTATTCTTAGCACTTTGTGCTGCTATGTTTTTTGATTTTACCGCTTCTGGTGATACTCAATTTAAAAATCAACTTTTAAGTGCAGGTTTTGATGAAAATCGGGCAGGAAGCATACTTTCAATATTAATGGATTATCGTAAATCCATGGCTTACCAAGACGTATTTCGTTCTATCATTTTTATTTCGCTTGCTTTCGGATTACTTTGGCTCTATACCAAAGGTTCATTAAAAAACATAAATATCATCATTGCTTCTTTGACGTTATTAGTGCTTATCGATGGTTGGACGGTGGCTAAACGATATTTAAATAACGACGATTTTCAAGCTAAAAATAAAGTAGAAAATTTCCACCAAGCAAATGAAGCGGATAGAATTATTTTACAAGATTCGGATATCAATTACAGAGTTTTAAATTTGGCCTCTAATACTTTTAATGAATCTGCCACTTCTTATTTTCATAAATCCATAGGTGGTTATAGTCCGGCTAAATTACGACGTTATCAAGATATGATCGATTTCCATATAAGTAATGAAATTCAAGCCTATTATTCAGAAATAATGAATGCTCAAGGGAATATGGAAATGGTAAACCCTGAAAAGTTTAAAGTATTAAATATGTTAAATACTAAATATTTTATACTTCCCGGAGCAAACAATCAACTTATTCCTTTACAAAATCCTTATGCTTTTGGAAGCGTATGGGTATCAAATGGTTACAAATTCGTTGAAAATCCAGACCAAGAAATATTAGCACTTTATGATGTAAATATTAAAGATACAGCCATTATCGATAAACGATTTGTTGATATGGTAAAAGATAAGGAGTTATCAAGAGATTCCAATACTAGTGTTATCAATACCCTATGTAATCCTAACCGATTAACTTACACATCGAAAGCTAATAAATCACAATTGCTTGTTTTTTCAGAAGTATTCTATAATAAAGGAGGATGGGTATCTTATTTAGATGGCAAGGAGACTCCACATTTCCGCGTGAATTATATCTTAAGAGCCATGGTAGTACCTGCAGGAGAACACACCATAGAATTTAAATATATTCCACATATGAGTATATTAAGTGGAAGAATAGCTATGGCTTCTTCCATAGTTATCATTGTACTATTATTGGCAGCTTTAGTTTACACTTTTTACAACCATAAGAATCATTTAATGTTAAAAAACAAATAATAATGAAAAAAGTAGCTTTAATAACAGGAATAACGGGACAAGATGGTTCCTATCTTGCCGAATTTTTGTTGGAAAAAGGATATGAAGTACATGGTTTGATGCGTCGTGCCTCTTATTTTAATACCGGACGTATCGAACATTTGTATTTCGATGAATGGATAGAAGACATGAAACAAGAGCGAAAGCTGGAACTACATTATGGTGATATGACCGATTCATCTTCTATCATACGTATTATACAATCGATACAGCCGGATGAAATATATAATTTAGCGGCTCAATCCCATGTAAAAGTATCGTTCGAAGTCCCTGAATACACGGCCGAATCGGATGCCATTGGAACCCTTCGCATCTTGGAGGCTGTTCGAATTCTAAAAATGGAGAAGAAAACGAAAATTTATCAAGCATCTACATCCGAATTATACGGGAAAGTTCAAGAGATTCCTCAAAGCGAAAGCACTCCTTTTTATCCTCGTTCTCCATATGGTGTAGCTAAATTATATGGTTTTTGGATAACTAAAAATTACAGAGAAGCTTATCAGATGTTTGCCGCCAATGGTATATTATTTAATCATGAAAGTGAACGCAGAGGCGAGACCTTTGTTACCCGCAAAATCACTCTTGCTGCTGCTCGTATTGCACTCGGTATGCAAAAAAAACTCTATTTAGGCAATCTGAATGCCCAACGCGATTGGGGTTATGCATGTGATTATGTCGAATGTATGTGGATGATATTACAACATTCTCAACCCGAAGATTTTGTTATTGCTACAGGAGAAACACATTCAGTACGTGAATTTTGTACCTTTGCCTTTGCCGAAGCCGGTATCCATTTGCGTTGGGAAGGTGAAAACGAAAGTGAAAAAGGTATCGATAGCTTAACCGGAAATGTTTTAGTTGAAGTCGACCCAAAATATTATCGACCCACAGAAGTAGAACAATTATTGGGTAATCCTTCCAAAGCGAAAAAATTATTGGGGTGGAATCCTACTAAAACTTCCTTTCATGAATTGGTAAAGATTATGATGAAACATGATTTGGAATTTGTTAAAACATATCGTTCCAAAACCATATAAAATATTATTATGAATAAGAAAGATAAAATATATGTAGCCGGTCATACCGGTTTGGTAGGTTCTGCCATTATGCGAGCATTGGCTAAACAGGGGTATACCAATGTGCTTACCCGCGATTTGCATGCACTTGACTTACGTTATCAACAAGCCGTAAACAATTTTTTCTCGAAAGAGAAGCCCGATTATGTTTTTTTGGCAGCGGCTAAAGTAGGAGGCATACATGCAAACAACACTTATCCTGCTGAATTCATTTATGACAATCTAATGATAGAAAGCAATATCATCCACGCAGCCTATATCAATAAAGTGAAAAAATTATTGTTTTTGGGCAGTTCCTGTATATATCCCAAAATGGCTCAACAACCCATCAAAGAGGAATATTTACTTACCGGTACCTTGGAACCTACCAACGAAGCCTATGCCATTGCTAAAATTGCCGGCTTGGAAATGTGTAAGTTCTATCGCCGACAATATGGATGTGATTTCATTTCAGCCATGCCAACTAATTTATACGGCATCAACGATAATTTCGATTTAAATTCTTCCCACGTTCTTCCCGCCATGATACGAAAATTTCATGAAGCAAAAGTTCAACAAAAAGCTGAAGTGTATTTATGGGGTACAGGAAATGCATTAAGAGAGTTCCTTTATGTGGACGACCTCGCCGATGCATTGTTGCATCTCATGAATCATTATTCGGATGAAATACATGTTAATATTGGCACCGGTCAAGATCTTAGCATTCACGAATTGGCGCTAATCGTCAAAGAAACAATAGGATTTGATGGAGTTATAGTTTACGACACCAGCAAACCCGATGGAACTCCTCGTAAATTATTAAACGTCGATCGTTTGCATCAAAGTGGATGGGAACATACGACATCTCTTCATGATGGTATCTATCAGGTATATCAATGGTATCTAAAAGAAAAAGCATAATATAAATATGAAGCCTCGTATTTCCATCATAAGTGTTACATTTAATGCCGGTCAATTTCTTGAAAAAACAATACTTAGTATACTTAATCAAGATTGTTCGGATTTTGAATATATAATTATTGATGGAAATTCAACAGATAATACCCTTGATATTATACAAAACCATGAATCTAAAATCAGCCAAGGAGAATACACCCTAGGTCCCGAGCATTTTCATTGGATGAGCGAAGCAGATAAAGGTTTATACGATGCCATGAATAAAGGGCTGAAAATGGCAAAAGGTGAGTATGTATGGTTTATAAATGCAGGAGATAAAATTCATTCTAATAATACCTTACATGGAATCATTGAATGTTTAAATCAAAATCCTTCCTGCGATGTTTTATATGGTAAATCCTTGATGATTGATCAAGAAGATAAGATATTAGGTAATATGCGTAAAACAGCCCCTAAGGGACTGACAAAAAAGAGCCTGCTAAAGGGGTTGGTTGTATGTCATCAAGCCATACTTGTTAAAAAAGAAATTACCCCATTTTATAATTTGCAATATAGAATTGCTTCTGATTATGATTGGGTGATAAACATATTAGGCATATCTCAACAAAATATTTATATCGATAATTATTTGTCGAATTATATGGTATCGGGCATATCAAGTAAAAACGAAACAAAAGCCTGGAAAGAACGCTATCTCATTATGAAAAAACATTTCGGCTTATGCTCTACTTTATGGGCGCATTTCATAATTATATTGAAATATCCTTTTACACATAAATATTAAGAAGATGAAAATTATTATTATTGGCACAGCACACCCCTATCGTGGAGGCTTAGCGACGTTTAATGAACGCATGGCCAATCAATTTCATAATGAAGGACATGATGTTGAAATGATTACATTTACACTTCAATACCCATCTTTTTTATTCCCTGGTAAAACTCAATTTACGGATGACCCGAAACCGATTAATCTTTCCATACTAAGGCAAATAAATTCCATTAATCCGATTAATTGGATACAAACCGGGAAAGAAATTCGTAATAAAAATGCCGATATTGTAATTTTTTGTTATTGGATGTCCTTTATGGCTCCTTGTTTTGGCACAATAGCACGACAAATTCGTAAAAACAAAAAATCAAAATTAATCGCTTTAGTACATAATATGATTCCGCATGAATCAACAATACTTGATAAAATACTTCCATTTTATTTTGTAAGTAAAATGCACGCTTTTGTCTCTCTTTCTAAATCTGTTATTCACGATATCAATACCTTTGACAAAAAAAACAAACTAAAGATCTATACCCCTCATCCAATTTATGATCATTACGGAGAAAAATTACCCAGAGAAGTTGCTTTAGAAAGAATAGGATTAGATAAAAACTATAGATACTTACTCTTCTTCGGTTTTATCAGGCGTTACAAAGGATTAGATTTATTGTTAGATGCATTTGCCGATAATCGCTTGAGAAAATACCATACTAAACTAATCGTCGCCGGCGAATTTTATGAAAACGAAGAAGGATATCGTGAAAAAATTAAAGATTTACAATTAGAACCTTGGGTTGAACTACATACCGAATTTATTCCCAACGACTTGGTAAATGCATATTTCTCAGCTTGTGATATTGTAACACAACCTTATAAAACTGCCACACAAAGTGGTGTTACTCAGATCGCTTTTCATTTTGAAAAGGCCATGTTAGTAACAAAAGTAGGTGGCTTGGCTGAAATTGTGCCACATGGTTTAATTGGTTATGCCCTTACTCCCGATGCTAAAGCTATTGCCGAAGCTCTTGTTGATTTTTTTGAGAACAACCGACAAGCAGAATTCGAAAGCAATGTTATCAAAGAAAAAAACAAATATGCATGGAGTAAACTGACAGAAAAAATAATCGCATTATCACAAAAATAAAACGTATAATTATGGATTTAAAACAAAGCATCATAAATAGCATTAACGTCAAAGAAAAAGTTCTTCAAAACTCAGACTTATTGCATCGTTTAGAAGATGCCATTACACTTTGTGTAGAAAGTCTGAAATCGGGAGGCACCCTGTTTTTTTGTGGTAACGGTGGCAGTGCTGCTGATGCTCAACATCTGGCAGCTGAACTCAGCGGACGTTTTAACTACGATCGGAACCCTTTATCCGCTGAAGCTCTTCACTGCAATACATCCTTTCTTACTGCTGTGGCTAATGACTATGGATTTGATTATGTGTTTTCCAGACTTTTACAAGCTAATGCCAAAGAAGGAGATGTATTAATTGGTTTGTCTACTTCGGGAAATTCAAGCAATATGATTCAAGTTTTTCAGACTGCTAATGAAATGAATGTGAAATCCATCGCTCTTACAGGCTTGGATGGCGGTAAACTGAAAAACTATGCTGATATCCTTTTAAACGTTCCTTCAAATCAAACTCCCCGCATACAAGAATCGCATATTTTAATAGGCCATATTCTCTGTGAATACATAGAAAAAATCATATTTCCTATGAAGTAATTTTTATACTTCGTAAATAATCTTTTTATTTTTTACTTGCATAATTGAAAAATGTTTATTTTTGCATGAAACGTTTTTGCAAATATAAATATGAAGGGAAAAACATTTCGTATTCATCATAGATATTTGAACATCAAAGATCGCGATCCTTTTATTTGATGTTAAGCCAAAGTAGTAAAAATCACAATTTATTTATATAGAAATAATTTAAAATTATAAAAATATGGAATTACCTTTTGCAGAATCCTGGAAAATTAAAATGGTAGAGCCTATCCGTAAGAGTACACGTAAAGAACGTGAAAAATGGATAAAAGAAGCTCATTATAATGTTTTTCAATTAAAAGCAGAACAAGTTTATATAGATTTATTAACCGATTCAGGGACCAATGCGATGAGTGATCGTCAATGGGCCGGTATGATGATAGGTGATGAAAGTTATGCAGGGGCGACCTCTTTCTTTAAAATGAAAGAAATGATTAACCGCTTGACCGGATTTGAATATGTATTGCCGACACATCAAGGACGTGCCGCCGAAAACGTATTATTTTCCTGTTTGGTAAAAGAAGGCGACTACATCCCCGGCAATTCTCATTTCGACACTACCAAGGGACATATCGAATCGCGCAAAGCCTTTGCTGTGGATTGTACCGTCGACGAGGCCAAAAACACACAACTTGAAGTGCCTTTTAAAGGAAATGTCGATCCGGACAAATTGGATAAATTTTTATCCGAAAAAGCCGATAAAGTTCCGTTTGTCATTGTAACCATTACCAATAACACGGCCGGTGGTCAACCTGTTTCGATGAAAAACCTCCGTCAGGTCAGAAACATTGCCAATAAGTACCATAAACCCGTATTATTCGACTCAGCGCGTTTTGCCGAAAATGCCTATTTCATCAAAATACGCGAAAAAGGATATGAAAATAAAACAATCAAGGAAATATGTCGTGAGATGTTTAGCTATGCTGATGGCATGACTATGAGTGCAAAGAAAGACGCCGTTGTCAATATGGGTGGATTTATTGCTACCAATATTCAAGATTGGTACGATCGAGCTAAAGTTTTTGGCATTGTCTATGAAGGATATATCACCTACGGTGGGATGAATGGCCGTGATATGAATGCTGTAGCTATCGGATTAGACGAAAATACAGAGTTTGATAACCTAGAAACACGCATAAAACAAATACAATATTTGGCTCAACGACTAGATGAATTTAATATTCCCTATCAACGACCTGCAGGTGGACATGCAATCTTTATTGATGCTCCCAAAGTGTTGACACATGTTCCTAAAGAAGAATTCCCGGCTCAAACCTTAACCGTTGAATTGTATCTCGAAGCAGGTATACGCGGATGCGAAATCGGGTATCTTTTAGCCGACCGCGATCCCGTTACTCGCCAAAACCGTTTCGGAGGCAATGATTTCCTTCGTCTGGCTATCCCCAGAAGAGTGTATACCAATAATCATATGGATGTAATTGCTGTAGCACTTAAAAATGTCTTTGACCGAAAGGAACAAATCAATCGAGGAGTGAAAATTGCTTGGGAAGCCGACATTATGCGACACTTCACCGTAAAACTCGAACGCTTATAATATAAAAGTATTTATAGCATACAGAATGCTAATATAAGTTTAGTATTTATTTTTAGCATTTTACATCAAAAATTGTTCCATTTTATGAAAGCCGGGAAGCACTATCTTTTCGGCTTTTTTGCAATAATACAGATTTTAAAACACACCCGCTCAAAATGATTTTTAACTCCTCTCGATTGTTGCGCATGAAATTCAACATTCATATCTACAATTAAAAAAACCAATTATTGTCCGATAAAATCCAACAGATTCTTCGCTTCACTTCGTTACGCTCAGAATCTGTAACAATATCGGAATTTTTATCGGACAATGATGATTCTTAAAACTAAATAAAAATAAGGAAATAGCTTCCATTTTCAGGCAAATTCAAAGTAAAAAGAAAAGATAAGCATACCATATTTTTATCTTCTTCTTTGTTTATACCACTGTTTTTCTATAAATTAGAAAATATTTCAAGAAATTATTCGATTTATAAAAAAAAGGAGTATATTTGTTCCAAACTAATCTTTAACTAAAAATCATAGAAAATGAAAACACGAATTTTTTTAAACACAGAGGTTGTTTTAAACAACAAGTATCAACGTAAAACGCAACAAGGAATAACAAAAGTATTATTCTTACTCTTATTTATTTTTATATGCAATACCTCTCTAATATCACAGGTTCAGTATACTGCACCAGACTATCATGAATTTATCATGACCAATTACAATGGATTTGTAAAAATAGGAATGAATCCATTCATTGCAGAATTCGAAACAGATAGAATTGGTTTTAATTTTAATAATCCTATATATGTTTCGGAATTGATAGGAAATAGTAATGATCTAAATATAATAAATTCATCATTTGGGGTAGGAAACATTAATGTAAATGCGGGAGATAAAATAAATTTACAATCCAATGTATTTATACCTTTTGGAGTGAATTTTAATATTGGAAATTCTTCATCAGAAGATAATCCCAGATTACGTATTACACATACTGGCGTACATGCCTATATTGATTACCAAGACAATTTGTATTTCAGAGCCAATAAAAATTGGATCAGCGCATTAACCCTTTTCGGAAACGGAACGGTCGGAGTAGGATTTGAAACAGGATATGATCAGGGAGATTACCGGAATATGGAATATAAATTGGCGGTAAACGGGGGTATTATCTGCGAAGAGGTAAAAGTCATTGCCGATGTACCCGATGCCGATTATGTATTTGAAAAAGATTACATGCTTATGTCGCTAAGTGAATTGGAAGCTTTTATTCAAACCAACAAACACCTTCCGGATATACCTTCAGCCGAACTGTTCAAAGCCGACGGTTACAAAATTGGCGAAATGGACGAAATGTTGCTTCGTAAGATTGAAGAATTAACTTTGTATATCATTGATTTGGAGAAGCAAATCCATGAACTGAAGCATGCGAAAGGAGGGGAATAATGAAACGAATAGTTTTGATAATAATAGGCATTTGTTTGTTGTTTTCTTCATGCAGAGAAGAACATATAAGTACTATAAATACACTGGTAAAAGATTTGTTTTGTTTTAAAGCCGGTTCGGAATGGACATACTATGACAGTGTGAGCCAAAAAACACAAAAAATGGCCGTAACAAACTATGAAATTTTAAAATTTGCACCGATGCCAAAAGGTGGGCGAAAGGCTTATGATTTTGCAGAATACATAAAAATCAAGGGGCATTTCTTAACTAATTTTGAAGTGAGAATTATATCGCAAGGGGAGGAAATAGATTATGATAATACTGCAGATTTTAGAGGTTCATATAGTACAAATTTGCCTTTGCGATTTACATGTGATCAGAATAATAATTTCAATTGTCCTGTTACCTATCTTGCCGAATACGATGTGGATGGCATCGTTTATAAAGATGTGTATATCTTCAATATGAATGAATTATCATATAGCAATGAGAACCTTCTGTTTTATGTGGCAAAAAATATAGGACTTATTCGCATGATGAAAGTTGATGAGTTTGATTGGGTATTAACTGATAAAAATATACAGCAATGAAAAAAATAGTTTTACTAATGATACTGCTCTTTGTTGCTTATGCAGTAAAAGCACAAAAGGAGATTGTCGCACAAAATATCGTATTACCAGTTCCGATTATAGATTCTTCAAAAATTGATTCATTTTCAAATATTTGTGGAGTTATACGTGATATGGAACTAAATTGTTTGGATAAAGAATTCGCTCAAACAGAAAATAATATTTGGCGTAAACTTATTAAAATACAATCAAATGGAGCTAAAGAAATAAAAATAGTATTTCAAAAATTTATATTGAGTAACAATGCCATAGTTTCTTTTTATACGGATGATTCTTTACGGTATCAATACCAAGGTGCTTATTTTATTCATAAACCCGACTCTTCGTATATCAGTAATTTTCTTCATGGCGACCACTGTAGCATTATTATTGAAATCCCCATGGATGAATTATACAAAAATCAAATATTGATATCAAAAATCTATCATTTTACCGAATCATTTAATGAAGCTATAAAAGCAGCAACAGCAGATTATTCCTGCATGATTGATATCAATTGTTCGGAAGGCAATAATTGGTGTGACCAAAAAAGAAGTGTTGCTTTGTATTATTTTCCAAAAGAAGGAGGGTGGATTGGTCAGTGTACAGGGGCATTGGTAAACAATTATCGGAATAATTTTGTTCAATATTTTTTAACGGCAAGACATTGTACAGATGAAGTTATAGATTGGAGTCTCACAGAATTTTATTTTAATTATCAAAATTCCTTTTGTAATGGTGAAGATGGATACCTATACGATTACTATAGAGTCCAAGGTTCTCAATTGGTAGGATACTGTGATATTTCATGGAGCGATAATGCCTTATTACTCATAACAGAACCCATACCTATTCAGTACAATGTTTATTATGCAGGCGTGGATATTACGAATAGAAGTGCTGGTGATGAGGTTACCTGTATTCATCATTCTGATGGAAATCCTAAAAAAATTACGTCAGGAAAAATAAAATATTTTGCAGGTCCTAAATGGGATGTTTATTGGGATGATGGAATTATAATGGGAGGAGGATCAGGTGCGCCTGTTTTTTTAAATAGTAAAAAAAGAATAATTGCAACTATTTCCGGAGGAATGAATTATCATTGTAATAGTTCTTTAATACATGACTGGGTCGGAAAAATTAAATCATGTATGTCTCATAGTGATGCCATGCGAGAAGCTCTATTTGGAAATACAGACATTGTATCTTATGAAGGAATAGATCCAATTAGGGCATGTCAATCAAATCTAAATTTATCCGGAATCTTTAGTTCAACACATTTTTATGATTTAAATTTGAATGAATTGACTATTCAGGCAAATAATAACATTGAAATTTCATCTGCCGTATTTGAAAATGAAGCAAATTATAATTTTACAGCCGGTAATCAAATTGTTTTTTCTCCAAATACTCATATTCAAAACGGTGCAAATATTACAGCAAAGATACGACCTTGTTCGGGTAATTTAGTTTTTTGTGGAACTCATTATTCATCAGGAGAAAAAGCATTAACCTCAACATCCATCGGAAAATATGATGAAAGTAATATGGAAAAACAATTAACAATATTTCCCAATCCTGTCAATAATGAATTGACAATAGATAACGGACAATGTTTAATTAAGGAAGTATATGTATATGATGTGGTTGGAAAAACGATTAAAGTATTTACTGTCAATAATACAAACTCAACACTAGATATAGGCGATATATCAAAAGGTATTTATTTAATTAAAATTAAAACTGAAAATGAGATAATTACTAAAAAAATTGTTAAAGAATAAAAAACTAATCGCCATGAAATCAAAACACATAATTTTTCTCTTTATGATACTCGTTTTTTTCGGATACAGCAGAAGTTGTCCGAATGATTTTCCCATAGATGTACGGTATTTCCCCTATGAAGAAGAAACCATACTTTCTTTTCGGAATGCACAAGGAGATACTCTATCTACCACCACTCAAAATATAATGCAAAGTAAAGATAAAAATATACCATGGGGGAGTAAAAGTCTATGTACCGCCAATTATTCTTTTTCGCCAATTGGGAAGGTACAAATAAACGGTAGTTTGAATGCATTAGCTAATCCTGATGATTCGCATTACCATACTATTCTTTTATCAATAGACATTTTGTATAATAATTTCACAAATTACTATAATAAAGAAAAAATCATTGAAGGGAATAATTATAATGTCTTCGGAGATACTATTTTGTTATATGATGATCAACAAAGCGTAACCATTATCAAAGGCAAAGGCATTACGGAATGGACGGATGGAGACGGGGAGGTTTGGAAGTTAATAGAATAAAAATCATCATACAATGAAAGCAAAAATCAGTTTACTAATACTATTGCTAACAGGAATATTTTGGAGTTGTGAAAGGCAATGCATATTACCGAAAGAAGAGATTGGAACCGGAGAAATTATTTCAAATGCAAAAGTGAGTACGGTGAATAAGCATTTAAATGAAATTCCACAGAAAGAGGCTGGGAAATGCATACAATCCGACTCACAGAATATTGATAATTTACGGGTTAGTTTTGACGGTGGCATGTATTACCAGACGATTGACTTTTCAAAATATTCTGTACTTGAAAAAGAAGTAAATACAGCAGGATGTTCCGTCGTCTTTGAGCGATATGTTTCCAAAGATATAAAGCACAAGAAAATAGTATATACCATAACCGTACATCAATGTGGAGGATGTGAGAAAAATAATACAAGCTGGAATTGGGTATTGGTTCCCAAAATTCCGGAAGATTATACGATAGAATTTAAAGTAATTGAAAAGTATGTCAAAGAAAAACTCCGCAGCAAATGAAAACAATCAGGCCGCCGGAAATTATTATTTTAATTTTTCTGTTCCCGAATTAAGCACAGGCATATATGTATTGCTCTTCACTTCTTCTACAAAAAAATATACGTATAAACTAATTAAAAAATAATGCTATGAAAGCAATTATTAAATTAAACATAATCTTTATTATATGCACAATCCTGTTTTTAATTCCAAAAAAAGGACTTGGTCAAGAAGAGAAGATAATGCATCACGCAATAGGACTTAATTTGTTACAACTACCCGCTACTACCATTGATATTACTTATGCATTCTCCAATAATCCACACTACGACTTCTTAGTTAATACTGGATTTACCTTTAATTATTCGAAATCGATGGACTATATAGGATGGTTATTAACTCCTCATTTCGATTGTGGAAACGATGGATTTACTATGATACAACAAACGGGTGCATTCTTAAAGGGGGGGATGAAATATAATATCAGAAAATCGTTTGATAAAAAGCATTATTTCTTTTTTTCGGCTTATTTATGCAGTTCTTGGATATATGAAGAGGCCGACAAAACGAAACGATTAAAACACCACAAGTTTATATTTGGATTTACCGGAGTCGCCGGTTATCATATCCGTATATACAAAAAACTTTGTACAGATATTGCGATTAACATCTCATATACACCAGATAAAACCGTTAAGGATTTATACGGCTACCAAAATTATATTCCAGGAATGGGTTTTATGGAAACATGCAGAAATACAAATGTTTTTCCAATAGTAGTTTGGTCAATAAAATATCAAATACAATGAAAACAAAAATCAGTTTAATAATATTATTAAGTATTATGTCTCATGCTTGTCAAAGGATGTTGGATTTTCCAGCATTTCCTGATGAATTGGCACAAAATTATTTTTCGTATACAAATGGAACGGTCTTGCATTTTTACAATATGAGAAACAACACATTAGAATTTACCATCAATAATCTATACAAAAGCGAAGCCTATTGATCTCCGAAAAGCTGTGACTGTCAGATCAATCCTTATTTTTCTTTATAATATACTATAAGATTCTCTCTAAGTATTATGCGCACCAAAAATTTCTTTAATTACAGTTTCATATTTTTTGGTAAGCACATTACGTTTCAGCTTTAAAGTAGGAGATAATTCTCCACCGGGAGCAGTCCATTCTTCGGGAACAATGCGAAAACGTTTCACTTGTTCGTGGGGTGCTAATTTAGCATTCACAGCATCGACTTCCCTCTTAATACGAGCGATGGTGGCTTCTATTTCTATTAATTCTATATTATTTCTATAACTAATCTTATGTTTACTTGCCCAAAAATGAAGGTACTGAAAATTAGGAGAAATAATAGCAGAAACAAATTTCTCATTTTCACCTATAATCATTATATTTTCAATAAAAGGTGATTCTTTGAATTTATTTTCCAATAACTGAGGGGCAATGTATTTACCGGCACTTAGTTTAAAAATATCTTTTTTACGATCGGTAATACGCAAAAAACCATCTTCGGTAAACTCTCCTATGTCGCCGGTATGAAACCAACCATCTTCATCGATGACTTGTTTTGTGTATTCGGGGTCTTTGTAATAACCCATCATTAAGCAAACGCCTTTGGTAAGAATTTCTCCGTCGTCGGCTAATTTTACCTCAATGCCATCAATAAGTTTTCCTACAGTACCGATAGTTACCAGTTTCTCCTTCGGACGGTTAACGGCAATCACGGGCGATGTTTCGGTAAGACCGTAGCCTTCGATTACTTTCATTTTCGCAGCGGTAAACAAGCGAACGATTTTTGCCTGTATTGAAGAACCTCCCGATACGATAAGCATTTCGTTTCCACCTAAGTTAGCCCTCCATTTGGAATACACTAATTTGTCGGCAATTTTATATTTTAATGCATAAAGCGGAGAGGTATTTTTATAGTCGAATTTTTGAGCCATATGAAACGCCCAAAAGTAAATGCGTTTCTTTATACCTTTTAAGTCTTTTCCGGCAGCACGGAGTTTTTCGAACATCAGTTCCAATACGCGTGGTACGGAGCAGAAACCGTGTACTTTTCCATCTTTTAAATCGGCAGCAATGGTATTTAAACTTTCTGCGTAATAAATACTGGTGCCGAGGTATTGAAAATCGTAGTTCATACTTCGTTCATAAATATGACATAGCGGTAAGAAGCTCAACATACGGTGCGTATGATCCACTATCTGCATGACTGCATGAGCCACGGCATTATAAGTAATGGCACGATGCGATAACATAACTCCTTTCGGAAGTCCGGTAGTACCCGAAGTATAGATTATCGTACAAAGATCCTCGGGCTTTATCTTCTTTTTATTTTCTTCGATAAGCGGACCATAGATTTCTTTTGTGCTTATTCCCAATAACTTAATTTCTTCTAAGTTTTTTTGATTTTCAATGGGATTGATAGTATATACAATAGGTTTATCTTCAAAAGCTTCAACGACAGGAATAACATTTTTAAAAATAACTTCGTTACCTATAATAACTAGTTTCGCATCACTATGTTTAATAATATGTGTATAATCGTCCTTACTCAAAGTAGGATAAACCGGCACATGTATCAATTGCGCCATGGCAAGAGCCATATCAATAAAATTCCATTCCGGACGGTTATTCGTTATAGTAATAACTTTGTCGTTAGGCTGTAAACCCAAAGCTAAAAAACCATAACTCAATAAATGGGATATTTCATAATAATCATCAACACTGAATTTCACCCAAGCTCCGTTTCGTTTGTGGGATAGTATGTCTGTTTTGAATGCATATGTTTGTTTTAAACGTTCTAAGAGATCAAATGATCTGGTAATTTCCATATTAAGTATTTATTAGTCAATATTATTATTATCGGACTTATGGGTGTCGGTGTTTTTCTTGATGGCTGAATCGATGGTCGATTTCAATTGAATCAATGACAGATTGATTTGTTTCAAACTAAATCCATGACCACTTGAAGGAGTAGTTTTATTATATATTTGATCAATAATTGCTTTATATTTTTTTGTTAAAACATTGCGTTTAAGCTTTAAGGTAGGCGAAAGTTCTCCTGTTTGCGGGCTCCATTCATCTTCGACCAATCGGAAACATTTTATTTGTTCATAGGGCGCCAGTGCTTTGCAAAAAGTATCGATTTCTTTTTGAAAGCGTTTAACGGTTTCGGGATGAAGTATTAATTCCGCGTTGTCTCTATAATGAATTTTGTGTTTTCCGGCCCAAAAATGCAAATAATTAAAATTAGGTGAAATGATAGCCGAAGCAAATTTTTCATTCTCGCCTATCACCATAATATCTGTAATTAATGGAGACTCTTTCAATTTGTTTTCAATCATTTGGGGTGCAATATACTTTCCAGACGATAGTTTAAAAATCTCTTTCTTTCTGTCGGTAATTTTCAAATATTTATTATCGACAAACATACCAATATCTCCCGTATGAAACCATCCATCACTGTCAATCACTTGTTTGGTATATTCGGGGTCCTTATAATAGCCTAACATCAGTGAAGGACTTTTGGTAAGGATTTCGCCGTCGTCGGCAATCTTCACTTCCACTCCTTTCAGAATAGGCCCTACTGTTCCCAATTTAATTTGCTTGGTCGTAGGGCTATTTACGGAAATTACGGGAGAGGTTTCGGAAAGGCCGTAGCCTTCGTATATCTCCAAACCTGCCGCATGAAACAAACGTACTATTTTCTCTCTCACTGCGGAGCTTCCGCATACGATAGCCATTTTATTGCCACCGAGTTTTTCACGCCACTTTACGTATACCAGTTTATCAAATAATTTTTGCCAAAAGACATAAAAGGCTCCTTTGTTCATATCATATTTATGTCCGTGATAAATAGCAAGCGAATAAATGATTTTTTTTATCCCGGTTAAATCTTTTCCGGCAGCTATAAACTTGTCATAAACCATTTCTAAAATTCTGGGAACCGCACAAAAACCATGGGCTTTTACGTCCAAGATGTCCGCGGCAATGGTAGCTAAACTTTCGGCATAATATACACTTACTCCCAAATATTGATATTCATAATTCATGCTTCGTTCATAGATATGACACAATGGCAAAAAGCTCACTATTCTATGATTATGATTTAAGGGTTGGGCTTCGGCATGAGCGGTAAAATTTGAAATAATATTTTTGTGCGAAAGCATCACTCCTTTCGGAGCGCCGGTAGTTCCCGACGTATAAATAATGGTAGCTACATCATCGGGGGTTATGGTCTTTTTAATTTCATGGATAATATCCGCATTCTTTTTACGGTTTAGTATCCCTAATTTAAGAATGTCGTACAGTTCTTTTTCCTTCGCGATTTTATCTAATGTATAAATAACCGGATTGTTTTGCAATTTGTCGACGATAGGAACAATCCGATTATATATGGATTGAGTACCAATAATCATAACTTTTGCATCGGAATGATTAATGATAACTTCATATTCACTGGGATTTAAGGTTGGATAGATAGGCACATGAATAACTCCTATCATACTCAACGCCATGTCGATAATATTAAATTCCGGCCGATTATTTGTGATGGTAACTACCTTATCGGCTTTACGCAATCCTATTTCGTAAAAGCCATAACTCATTAATGTAGCATACTTTATATAATCGGTTACGCTGTATTTTATCCATTCTCCGTCTTTTTTTCCTGCAAGGATATCGTTTTTTTGATATTTTTCGGATATCCAGTCTAATAATTCAAATGTTCTTGTAATTTCCATTTTGAATGATATTAAATTTTAGACGACAAAAGTATAAAAATAATTGAAGAAATAACATTTATTTCTTACTATTTATTCGTTCGTAGGAAAAAAAAGGCAAAAGAATCCTATATATCAAATGCCTTTTTTAATTTTTCGACATAGTCTACCTTTTCCCAAGCAAAGAATTCCACTTCTTTGAAATACTTTTCCTGACCGTTAACGATTTTTGTTTTCGTGTTTTTGTCTTTATAAAACACTTCAACTTCTTGCTTATAACAATCTCTTCCAAAATGGCCGTAGGTTGCTGTCGGTTGGAAAATAGGGTTTTGCAATCCGAAACGTTGAATAATGGCATAAGGACGTAAATCGAAGAGCTCCATTACTTTTTCGGCTATGATACCATCGGATACTTTTTTCCCGTTTTTATCTTTTATTAAACAGCTATTATATGTATTTACAAATACTCCCACCGGACGGGCTATGCCGATAGCATAGGCTACTTGCACCAAAGCTTCTTTCGCTATTCCTGCCGCAACGACATTTTTGGCAATATGACGGGCGGCATAAGCCGCCGAACGATCCACTTTCGAAGAGTCTTTCCCCGAAAAAGCACCTCCACCATGTGCTCCTTTTCCCCCGTAGGTGTCGACAATGATTTTTCGTCCAGTGAGTCCCGTGTCGCCGTGAGGACCACCAATAACAAACTTACCGGTAGGATTTACATATAAGTTGTAATCTCCTTTAAATAAACGACGAATATGGGGAGGACAAACGCTCTTAACACGAGGGATTAATACCTTTTCCACATCTGTTTTTATGGTTTCTAACATTTTAGTATCAGCCACATCTTGGGCTTTTTTGCTTTGATTCTCAGCTTTGACAAATTCATCGTGCTGAGTGGAAATGATAATGGTGTTTATTTTCACAGGAACACCTTTGGCATTGTATTCTACAGTGATTTGCGATTTGGAATCGGGACGAAGGTATTTCATTTTCTTACCTTCTTTGCGTATGGCGGCTAATTCTTGCATAAAAATATGCGCCAATTCGATAGGCAAAGGCATTAAATTATCCATTTCTTTCACGGCATAACCGAACATCATACCTTGATCACCGGCTCCTTGGTTTTCTATGTCCTCACGATCTACTCCTTGATAAATATCAGGCGATTGTTCATGTATGGCTGAAATCACACCGCAGGAATTGCTTTCAAACATATATTCTCCTTTGGTATAACCGATTTGTTCAATCACATTGCGCGCAACACGTTGTATATCGATATAACTATTTGTCCTCACTTCACCGGCACACACCACCAAACCCGTGGTTACCAATGTCTCGCATGCCACTTTCGACTGAGGGTCGTGACGAAGAAATTCATCTAATAATGCATCTGATATTTGATCCGATATTTTGTCGGGATGCCCTTCCGAAACGGATTCGGATGTAAATAAATAAGCCATTTTTTTTATTTTTTAAATTAATATTCATAAATTTAAAAAAAGATGAATAAAGTGAAATGACTGAGAGAAATGTTATTGTTTTAGCATTTTTTAGTGGTTGCAATCAAATCAAATCTATCCACTTTTTTAGTGCATGCAAAAGTATAAAAAAATATATCACAATACTATCTTTTTTTTAACTAAATTCAATTTTATGGGCTTGGTATACATTCAAATCTCCGACATACTATATAGATTAGCTGCGTAAAATATCAATATCCCATAATATGTTAGCTAGAATTAAAAGGGATAGCTTTAAAACGACACGGGACTCCTTTTTGTTTGGGTGCGCACCCAAACGATTTTTTATAATTATAAAAATATAACGAGAAGGCACAAAATTTCATTTGGGTGCGCACCCAAACAAAAGGCTATTGGGAGAAAAAAAAATCGTAACGAAAGAAAATGGATGTAATACACTAAAAAATAAAATGAAAACAGCTATCACGAAAAGCAACTACACATAAAATAAATTTGGGATGTAGGGAGTAAAATAGTTTGACATAAGTTTTCGTTATTGGATAACACAATATTGTGTACATTTGCTCAACAATTTCCGACAATGAATCTACTAAGTATAGAAAACCTAAGTAAAAGTTACGGCGAACAACTTCTTTTGGATAAACTAACCTTTGGCATAGAAAAAGGCCAGAAGACGGCATTGATTGCTAAAAACGGCGCCGGAAAGTCAAGCTTATTAAATATTATAATGGGTTTGGATGTGCCTGATGAAGGGACTATTACTTTTCGAAAAGATATACACATTGCATACCTGCCTCAACATACTGATGCCATGAAAGAGCAACGGATTCTGGATATCATTTTAAATAGCGATACTCCTTTAATACATACAATTAAAGCATACGAAGATGCGATGAATGCCTATAGTCTGCACGAAAACTCAGAGAATCGTAAATGCATGGAGCTGTCCATAGAAAAAATGGATGCATTAGCCGCTTGGAATTATGAGAGTCGGATCAAAGATATATTGTCGCGTTTTGATATCCACGATATATTTTCTGATTTTAATATCCTATCGGGAGGAGAGCGCAAAAAAGTTATTTTGGCACAAACCTTATTATCCGAATCGGAAATGCTGATATTGGATGAGCCTACCAATCATTTGGATATTGAAATGATTGAATGGTTAGAAGGCTATTTATCACAGGCAAATATTACCCTTTTAATGGTTACTCACGATCGTTTTTTTCTCGATAAAATTTGTGACGATATATTGGAATTAGATCAAACAAAGTTATATCGCTATAAGGGAAAATATTCCTATTATTTAGAAAAGAAAGCCGAACGCATTGCCAATCAGTCAGCAGAGGTAGAGCATGCCAAAGCTTTATATCGCAAAGAATTGGAATGGATGCGTGCGAGCCCTCAAGCACGTACAACGAAAGCAAAAGCTCGTATTGACAGTTTTGAAGAAATCAAGCAAAAAGCCTTACAAGCAACCCATGATACCCATACAAGTTTTTCCGTCAAAACCGAAAGGATTGGAAATAAAATCTTAGAGATTAACAACCTCGATTTCTACTATGATGAACGTGCAATTATAAAAGATTTTTCATATGTATTCAAAAAAGGAGAACGATGCGGCATTGTCGGTCCCAACGGATGTGGCAAATCTACTTTATTAAAACTTATCGTGCAGCAGCTTCGTCCAACGGCCGGCCGTATAGTGAAAGGCGAAACCATCATTTTCGGATATTACGACCAAGACGGACTTCCGTCCGATTGTTACGGCAAACGGCTGATAGATATCATAGAAGAAAAAGCCGAAGTTATTCAAACCTCTAATGGAAATTACCTATCGGCATCCCGCTTTTTAAATCATTTTGGATTTTCTTACCAAACACAATATACTTATTACGATAACTTAAGCGGAGGACAGAAGCGCAAATTTTACTTACTGCTCGTCTTACTGACCAATCCAAATTTTTTACTTTTAGACGAACCTACAAACGATTTCGATATAGAAACCCTGCATTTACTCGAAGATTTCTTATTGAATTTTACGGGTTGTTTGTTGGTGGTCTCCCACGACCGTTGGTTTATGGATAAATTGGTGGATCATCTTTTTATTTTTGAAAATAATGGAATGATAAAAGACTTTTACGGAAATTACACCCGCTATAAAGAACAAAAAGTATGGATTGAGAAAGGGAATCGATTAAGAGCTAAAGCAGATAAACCCAAAAACACACAAAGCCCTTCGCAAACGTCCTCCTCTAAAATGACTTACAAAGAACGTAAGGAATTCGAGGCCTTGGAAGCCTCTATCAACGAATTGGAGCGTGAAAAGATAGAATTAAATGATATATTATCATCACCGGCCGAATATGCAGAGAATATAGAAACTATCTCTAAACGCTATTCCGCTCTTTGCGAAGAGCTAAATCAACAATGCAATCGTTGGTTAGAACTCAGCGAAAAAGAATAATGCTTGATTAATTTTGTCATTGAATGGTAGAAACATATTATAGATTTATATTCGATAATTCACAGATATCAACTTTCATTACTTTGTGTGCTTTCTGTCGAATTACGGCTTAAGGCTGCTTTGACAAACGAACATTGAGGAATGATAATCAGATGATTTTCTTCTGCAAATTGAAGCATGTGATGTAATAAAAGTTTGGCATAGCCCATATTTCTATATGCGCCGTCTACGTGAGTATGGTCAACAATAATGTGTTGTTCGTCTGCATACTGAAAAGTCATCACGGCAATTTTTTCACCTACTTCTTCTATATATAACATTCCTCTTCGATCTACTATATACCATTGAACCTTAGCGAGATTATTATCCATATGTTAGTTAAATCATTATTTATTCTCTATAAAATAAGTTTAGCAATAGCTGCGCAGGCTTCGGCATCGGCCAAAGCATGATGGTGATTGTGTAAGTAAAATCCACATTGAGCTGCAACGGTATGCAATTTATGATTTGATAAATAGGGAAAATGCTTGCGTGCTGCTCTTAATGTACATAAAAATGTATAATCGGGATAATCCATACAATAAGTTTTAAAAGCGGCTTTTAAACAATTTTCATCAAAGGCTTTGTTATGCGCAACCAAAGTCAATCCTTCCACGCGCGGGGCTATTTGCTTCCATACCACTGAAAAAACATGAGCATGTTCGGTGTTTTCATAGCGTAAGCCATGGACACTTGTGTTAATGGGAGCATAATAGTTTGGCTCGGGTTTAATGAGACTGTAAAATTTATCTACCCATATTCCCTGTCGCACGATGATTACACCTACACTGCACACACTACTCAATTGATGATTAGCGGTTTCAAAATCTATAGAGGCGAAATCAGTCATGGCTTTGTTTTCGTACAAAATTATAAAAAATCAGACTGAGTTCGATAATCACATGAAAATTTTATTAAGACGGTTAATAGGTTACGGTTTGTCCAAATACATACCCGTTGGTTGTGCTCCAGGATCGATTAATGCTTACACTGCCACTTTCGTTGATGGTGCGCGATACTTTATCGTTTTTGGAATAATAAATGGAACCGCTTATTTGCAAATTACTAGAACTATAGTTAATGCTCACATATTGTGTTTCGCTATTAAAACTGCCTTTTTCGTTAATGACTCCATTCAGGGTGATATTAGTCGTATAATATTGAGAAACAAAAATGTAATTCACACCGCTTAAGGTATAATTCAAATCCATGGTGGATATTCCGTTATCGGCTACTCCGGTAGAGCCTTCAATGATTACCTCACCTCCTAAGGGGCCACCGACTGTCATGTTTTGAGCACCTGTAGGTCTTCCGGCAAGGTTTTGATTGTGAATGTCGGAAATGCAGGACACGATAGAGCGTGTAATGTTAGTATACGTAGTTTTATCGTCGACATCTTCTTTTTTATCACAGGAGGTCAACATTAATAAGAAAATACATACTGAAAAATAGATACATGGTGTTTTCATAATGAATTGTCAGAGTTTATCGTGCTGACGCCGCACTTTCTGATACATAATAAATCAAATTAGAATTAGTATTGCCTTTATAATAAGTGTATTATATTTAATTTTATGGTGCATATCATCAAAGTGTACACGTGCTGTTTTGCACACAAAAATAGATAAAATATGAAAAATAAAATTTGTTTTTAAAAAAAATTAAAAAAAAGAATGTATAGGGAATTAAAACAAAAGTCTCTCTTATTCATCAGATTGTTTTTCTGTATTATAGTAATATGTCAAGGCACCGGAAGGACATTTTTCGATAGTAGAAATCATTTTTTTAGTTGATTCATTTTCGGGCTGTATCCAAGGTCTTTCTTTGGGTTTAAAAACAGTCGGACTTAATTTAAAACAATAAGTAGCAAAAGTGCATAATTTAGGTTTCCATACTATGGTTATCTCACCGTTGGTGTATTTCTTTACAATTTCCATTTTTTAAGAATTAAGGTGCAAAAATACAAAAAAATATGTTAAAAAATGATTTTTTATACCTACTTTACGGCGAGGTGTTCATCAAATTCGGTGGAGCATATGGGATTTCTTTCGCATTCTTTAGTCTTTCCTAATCGAAATTATTGTTTTTTGGAACAATAAAACTGAATCGATACAGTTATATGAATACATAATTTTATGTAATAAAAACTATATAGGTATCAAAAAAAGTGTTATTTTTGCAGGCTTTAAAAATTAAAATCGAAAAATTACAAATGTTTAAAAAACAGTTTGTATGTCTTTTATTACTATCATTAAGTATGATGGTTATTCCTGTGTTTGCCCAACAGCAAAGCAAACCGAAGGATCGTAAGGAAAAGTCGATCAAGACTAAGGAAACCAAAAGCACGAATCGTAAATTCAGAAAATATAAGACCAAAGAAGCTAAATATGAGGCAGCCAAAGCCTATTACAATAAAGGTGCTTATTTAACGGCTTCTCAATTATTTGAAGAAATATATCCCTTATTTATGACTACCGAACAAGGCGATTCCATCTTGTTTTTCTTTGCAAGTAGTTATTATCAAAACAAAGACTATCTTATTGCTGCATATTATTTCAACGATTACATGAAAAAATATCCGCAAAGTCTGCGTGCCGAAGAAGCCGCCTTTTTACGAGCCAAAGCCTATTTTTTGAATGCACCGGCTTATAATTTAGACCAAACAGATTCTTATTTGGCAATGAATAATTTGGAGCTATTTGTCAATTATTATCCGACAAGTAAATATACAGAAGAAGTAAATTCCATGATGGATGCTATACGCAATAAATTGGCGAAAAAAGATTTTTCCATTGCTGAAATGTATTATAGGACGGAAAAATACAAATCAGCTCAAGTGGCATTTCAAAACTTAAGCAGGAATTTTCCAGATTCCCCCTATATGGAAGAGGCATATTTTATTTGGGTGAAAAATAATTATGAATATGCATCCAAGAGTGTGGAATATAAAAAGGTGGAACGTTTTCAGGCAGTAATAGATGTTAAAAATAAATTACAAGCAAAATACCCACAATCACAATATGTAGCAGATGCCGAAAAAATGGCCTTAGATGCCGAAAAGAAAATCGCAAAGTTAATAGCAGAAAATAAATAAGTAAATTTAAGAAATTATAAATAATATATTATGTCAACGGATCATAAAAAGCATAAAACAAATACTTTAGCCATCACCAGAGATATCAATACTTTCGATGAACAAACCGGTAATTTATACGAAGCAGTGGTAGTGATTTCCAAAAGAGCTAATCAGATTGCCTTAGATATGAAAGAGGAACTTGCCGATAAGATGAAAGAATTTGCGACAGGTCGTGATACGATGGAAGAAATACTCGAAAACAGAGAGCAAATAGATTTAGCCCGTCACTATGAACAAATGCCTAAGCCGACTTTATCAGCGATTCAAGAGTATTTGGATAAACAAATCTATTTCAGAAGACCGGAAGAATAAACCTTAGGTTTTGAATGAAAAAAAGAACATATTAATAGGTATAAGTGGAGGTATAGCAGCGTATAAAACTTTATCTCTTATTCGTTTGTTTGTCAAGTCGGGACATGAAGTCAAAGTTGCAGCCACACACAATGCCTTGGAATTTGTTACCCCTTTAAGCATAGAAACCCTTAGTAATAACAGCCTTTATTGCGACACATTTGCCCTGCCTCTTGAGCGTAAAGTAGAGCATATCTCTTTGGCTCAGTGGGCTGATGTTGCAATTGTAGCCCCTGCAACAGCCAATTGCATCGGAAAATTGGCTTCCGGTATTGCTGACGATGCCCTCAGTACGCTCTTGTTAGCGTTTCATAAACCTCTTTTTTTGGCACCATCGATGAATGAGAACATGTATCTTCATTTTTCTGTTCAAAAGAATTTGAAATATCTGAAAGATAATGGTATCCATATACTGGAACCGGAAGAAGGCTTTCTGGCCTGCCAAACCGAAGGAAAAGGTCGTATGGCTGAAGCTCAGGATATTTACGATCAAATTATTCTCTTTCTTAACAGTGAAACAAACACAAAGAATTTCAGGGCTTTAGTAACTGCAGGACCTACCTATGAATCCATTGATGCGGTCCGATTTATTGGAAATCATTCTTCAGGTTTAATGGGATTTTCTATAGCCGAAGCACTTGCCGAAAAAGGAATTTCCGTTGATTTGGTTACAGGTACAACCCATTTGCAAACCAGACATCCTCTCATACGACGAATCGATGTTATATCTGCACAGCAAATGTATGAAACATGCCTCCCTTTGGCCGAAACAGCTGATATCATTGTCATGGCAGCTGCCGTAGCGGATTATACTCCTGTACAAAAAATTCAAAAGAAACTAAAAAAAGAAAACAAAACACTTTCTATTGAATTAAAGCCTACTGTTGATATACTAAAAACATTAGCTACACAAAAAAAGAAAAATCAATACATTGTCGGTTTCGCTTTAGAAACCGATCATGAATTGGAAAATGCCAAACATAAATTACAAACCAAAAACTTAGATTGTATAGTATTGAATTCTTTACACGACAAAGGGGCTGGATTCGGTGTCCCAACCAACAAAGTCAAGCTTATTGATTCGGATCTTAGTCTCCATGAAATTCCGCTACAATCGAAAAAACGTGTTGCCGAAGAGATAGTTAAACATATTATGTTAAAAATTAACCTTTAAATCATAAATCAATGAAACGATTGTTAATAAGTGTTTTATTATTAACCGGACTCATAAATACTTGTTTTACCCAAGAATTTAAAGCTCGTGTAACAGTAAATACACAGAAATTAACCGGTGCCGATAAAACTCCTTTTACAACATTAGAACAGGAACTTGCTTCCTTTATTAACGAACGAAAATGGTCAAATTATAATTTAAAAAACGAAGAGAAGATTGAATGTAATGTAAATCTAATCATTGAAAGTGCCACATCAGAAGGAAAGTGTTTCGGAAAGCTGATGGTCCAATTGAGCAGACCGGTTTTTAACTCCAGCTATTCGTCTTCTTTATTTACCTATCAAGACAATGATATATCATTTACCTACACATTGAATCAACCTTTTGATTATGATGACAATAGTTTTCAATGGGATTTGACTGCCATCATAGGATTTTATATGAATTTGTTTCTGGGCTTACACTTTGATTCCTTTTCACCCCAAGGCGGTAGTGCATTTTATAATCAATCTCAAGCGATTATTAATTATTCTCAATCACGTGGACCCGGATGGAACTCCGGAGAGAAAAGAAGTCGTTATTGGTTGATAGAAAATATGACCAATCCATCCTATAACGCCATACGCTCTTTTTATTATTCATATCATAGGCAAGGATTGGATTTGATGCATAAAGATATAGATCAAGCCCTGGATAATATTTTAAAAGCAATGGAAGAATTGAACGGATTTAATAAAACGAAATACGGAGTTTTGATGTATACACTTATTTTCACTGCCAAAAGTGATGAGTTTGTCAATGTTTTTTCCGGTGCTTCGGATGAAAAGCGCAATCGTGCCTATGAACTCCTCAAACAGATGGATCCCCTGAATGAGTCGAAATATGCTAAATTGCTGAAATAAAATTATTTTAGTAAAGTATTGGCATGTTACAACATCTAAATATAGAAAATTATACGCTCATAAAGCATTTATCCATTGATTTTGAAGATGGCTTTTCGGTGATTACCGGCGAAACAGGAGCGGGAAAATCCATCCTTCTGGGGGCCCTCGCTCTTTTAAGTGGACAAAGAGCCGATACCTCACTCCTGTTTGATAAAACAAAAAAAAGTATCATCGAAGCTGAATTTCGAATAACAGATTATGAATTAAAAGACTTCTTCGACGAAAACGATCTCGATTATGATGAGGTATGCATTATTCGTAGAGAAATCACCCCGCAAGCAAAATCACGTTCCTTTATTAATGATACCCCTGTTTCACTGAGTATATTAAAAAAAATCGGCGAATTTTTAATGGATATTCATTTGCAAAACACAAACTTATTATTACAAAACAAAGAATTTCAATTAAAACTCATTGATCAATACGCCGGATTACAAAAGGAAACATCGGAATTTAAAGCTTTGTATAAAAAATACCTTGCTCTGCAAAAAGAATATCAGCTGCTGTTTAACAATGTAAGTTCACAGGATAAAGATTACTGGGAGTTCTTATATAAGGAATTGGAAGAAGCTAATTTACAATCGGGCGAACAACAAGAGTTGGAACATGAATTGGGATTGCTTTCAAATGCCGAAGAAATAAAACAACAATTGTATGCCGTAGCTTACCATTTTGCAGAAGGAGATACTAACCTATTGTCCTTATTACAAGAAAATGTAAATCGTTTATTGCAAATCAGTAAATATGATGAAGGCATAGAAGAACTTTCAAAAAGGCTTCAATCACAGATTATTGAATTAAAAGATATCGTTTTTGAAATCCATAAAATCAATGAAAACACACAGCACAATCCGCAACGCATTGAGCAAATCAATCAACGTTTAGATGTATTATATACACTTCAACAGAAACATAAAGTAAGTGCCGAAGCAGATTTAATGGCTATTCAAAATCATCTGGCAGAAGTCTTGGAACGTATAGAACATGCTGAAGAAGAAAAACAACACATGCTTCTACAAATAGAAAATGAAAAGCAAATATTATATCAAAAGGCCACTTTGTTGTCAGACAAACGAAAAGCGGTATTAAAGAAAATGGAAACAGATTTGCAACATGTATTGCAAGTCTTGCATATGCCGTCGGCACATTTTGATATTCGGATGGAAAAAAGTGAACATTTCCATGCTGCGGGTTTGGATAAAGTGGTATTTTGGTTTACGGCCAATCCCGGAACGGAAATGCAAACCTTAGAAAAAAGTGCTTCTGGAGGAGAATTGTCCCGCGTGATGTTAGCATTAAAATCGCTTATCTCTGAAAAAAATGTTCTTCCAACCATTATTTTTGATGAAATAGATAGCGGAGTATCCGGCGAAATCTCGGCAAAAATGGGGAAAGTGATGCAAAAACTTGCTACTTATAGCCAAATAATTGCAATAAGCCATGTGCCTCAAATCGCCGCTAAAGCTAAAAATCATTATGTCGTGTTTAAAGAAGTAATTAAAGGGGAAACATATTCCAACATCAAAAAACTAACACATCTTGAACATATAAGCGAAATTGCCAAAATGATAAGTAATGAAAAAATAACAGAATCATCCCTTTCTGCAGCTAAACAACTCATCAATGGATAAGTATTTGTATTACTTACTTCTTATATATGCAAATGCATTTATATATAAAAAACTTTTGTCTATTTATCTAAACAATATCTTTTATGTACTTTTGCAAAAATTAAACACTAAAAAAGGACTATAATGAAAAAATTATTAATTGTTTCGATGCTTTCATTATCAGTGCAATCAAATGCACAGTATTGTAATATTGGCAATGCTTACAGTGATTTTATAAGGGTAAAAAAAATTACATTTGATGAAAGTCAAAGCATTGTTGTTTCATGTGCTAAAATTAATGATACAACATGTTACGCTCCTTTGGTAAATGCTCCGCTTTGTGGAAATTATCAATACATTGATGAGTTATTACATACTTTTTCCACCATACAAACCCATGATTTATCAGAATGGGAAGACACTATTGCAATAGAAAAAGAATATTTTTTACGCTTACAAATGGATAGTGTTTTTCATGCATTACTCAATGAATGGACGGATAAAACCATCAATAATACCCTTAAAAAAGATGTAATTCACATTAATACCTTAATGGATATTGCCGTAAAATATTTCATGATACAGAGAATCAATAACGAAGGACATTTTGTAGGGAAAGTCTGTTCGGAGATTAATCTGATAGCATCTACACAAAAAGTAAGAAAGCCCTTTATGGAAACTTTTTGTATCGTAACAATCTTGAATTATTACGATGCTGACAATGAATTTAACACCAAAAAAATTCTAATTGATGGATTAAAAAGTCTCTATCCGCTAAATTTCGGATTGGATAAAGAAGAGCGTTTATTACGTGCTCAGGGAGCCATGTGCATGTCCATATTACATAATGAAAACTTGCGCCAGCTTTTAATAAAGGAATATGAAGAGAATAAAGAAAGCCTGCCTTTTGTTTTAAAATATTAAAAAAAGATGTTTCGTTCATACGAAAACATCTTTAATTCCGTCGTTTCAATATCAATTACATATGCATACCGCCATCGCAACTAATCACTTGTCCACTGATATAGCTTGCTAAATCGGAGGCTAAATAAACGGCTGTATTCGCAACATCGGTAGCGTTTCCGGCTCTTCGTAAAGGAATGGTTTTGAGCCATGCTTCGCGTGTTTCAGGATTCAAAACATGAGTCATTTCCGTTTCGATAAAACCCGGCGCAATTACATTGCATCGGATATTACGGGATCCCAATTCCCTGGCAACAGATTTACTAAAACCCAGTATCCCAGCTTTCGAAGCAGAATAATTAGCTTGGCCTGCATTTCCCTGTAAACCAACAATAGAACTGATATTAATGATACAACCTGAACGTTGCTTTAACATAAAAGGTTGAATGGCTTTGGTAAGATTAAAAACAGATTTAAGATTAACGTTTATCACACTGTCCCAATCTGCCTCACTCATACGAAGTAATAAATTATCGCGGGTAATACCGGCATTGTTTACTAAGATGTCAATGCTTTGAAAATCATCAATAACCTGTTTTACCGTTTGTTCGGATTCGGTAAATGAAGCAGCATTGGAAGCATAAAATTTTGCTTTTACACCCATATCGTTTAATAATTTTTCAACAGCATGAGCATGTTCATCTTCTTTAAGATCGGTAAAAGCAACATTCGCTCCATGATGTGCAAATAAACGTGCGATTTCTTTTCCTATACCGCGCGACGCTCCTGTAATTAAAGCGGTTTTGTTTTCTAACAGTTTCATAAGTATGCTTTTTAAATTTTATTAGCGCTGCAAAAGTATAAAAATATTTTTACATAAGGAAAGGTATCTCTTAACCTAGATGGATAATTTACATGTAAAACAAAAGAAGTATTGTTTCCTTTACTTATGAATAAAAAAATATTTACACTTTATTTCTATTGAATATTAAATAGATAGTTTAAAAACCATACAATTTCAATAAAAAAAACATAGTATATATATTATATTTTTGTAACTTCGAACTCAGATTTAGAATGATGTATCTTTTCTAAAGGTTTTAAATCTCAGGGAGATTTGTTTTGAGAGAAAAAAATAATTCATGAAAAAACAATATAATCTAACAAAATCAACCATAATGATAAAAGACACATAGCTAAACATAAAAGAATTAATAACCCTTTAACTGTTATAGAAAATGAAAAAAGTTTTATTTTTGATTAGTATAATTGGATTTTTTATTTTTACTGTCAAATCACAAACAATCATTGGCACACAAAATTTTGATGGTGCTATGAATTGGAGTGTTAGTCCGGCATCTTCCTGGGTGCCTAACGCAATCTATGCAGTAAGCAATCCAAACTCATATCATGGATTTGTTCCCAATCAGTTGCATGATTCCATAACGATAACCACTCCATTTTACGATTGTTCGGCTTATGCATTTGTATGGTTAAGTTTTCATCATATATGTAAACTGGCCGGCAGCGATATAGCCCAGATCGAAATTCAAGAGAATACAACCGGTGCAAAGTGGGAAAAATTACCTTCAAGTTGTTATTTAGGAAGTAATCCATCGGCTTATAATCAACAACGATTTAATCATTTTAGTTATGCAGATTGGCAACCTTCCGATTCCTTGGCTACCCCAACCAATGCGTGGTGGAAAGAAGAACGTTTTGATATTTCGGGAGAAGCCAGTTTCGGCATTGTTCGTTTCAGATTTAAAATCATTAGAGGAAATGTTATTGGTACTCAGTTTGCGTATGGTTGGTTAATCGATAATTTTGAACTTCGTGGAGGTTCTCATGAATTAGACCCGCCAGTCTTAACCTTGATAAATCCAATTTATAAAGATACTGTGTATGGTGTAGGACCTTTCAATATCGTTGCCAATGTAGTCGATGCGGAAGATTCGTTGATAGGCTTAACCTATAGCATAAACCATGGCTTCCCGAATCAGGTGAGAATGAATAAAATAGATGCTAACTTGTATGCCTATCCTATTTCTCAACAAGTCTATGGAACACAAGTAGATTATACCGTAAGAGCCGAAGACTCCGTAGGAAACTCTGTAAATGTAGCATATACTTTTATCAATAAGAGGCATCCGAATAGTCCCAACTTTTTAAACGGAGCAGCCATGTTGGCGATTGACACCCCCCATATTATGAAAGTAGTTGCCAATCAAAGTATGCCCGTTTATGTAAGGATAAAAAATACAGGATTAAATCCTTTAAATTGTACAGATATATATTGGAGTGTAAACGGTGTAGTACAGCCCAGTTATCATTGGTCGGGAGGTAATTTACCTGTTGATTTTGCATCAAATCCCATTTATATAGGAAATTATACCCCAAACCTTGGATATGATACTCTCCTTGTTTGGGTGAAAAACCCCAATGCTGTGACAGATTCGTTGGAAACAGACGATACGCTCTCATATATTACTTATGGATGCAATACCATTTTCAATGGAGAGTATACGATTGGAGGGCCTGCCGGAAGTAATAATTTTAATTCGATATCAGCTGCATTAAATGAATTGAATGTGTGTGGAATGTCAGGCAATACCATCTTTAAAATTTATAACGGAACCTATACGGATAACATACATATAAATGCTGCTATTGAAGGAATGGGAGCTTTTGATACCCTTACATTTATGTCTGCCTCAGGAAATGCCGACAGTGTGATTATCCAATCATCAGATGTTGCTGTGCAACTTGGCAATGTGAATAATATTGTTTTTAAAAACCTGAGTATTGATGTAACAACCGGATCAAAAGGTATAGAATTTACAGGCCCTTGCGAAAATATTGAAATCAATTCATGTGTCATTAAAACAAATCCTACTACGAACTCATCAACCCATGCTTGTATCTATAAAGCTTCCGGTAGAGGTGTTCATCATAACATTCGCATTATTAACAACATATTAGATGGAGGATATTATAACATATATTTGTATGGCGGCACCAGTTCGACAGTAAGGGGATCGCACATTATTTTTTCCGGTAATGCATTAAGCAATGCCTATTATTACGCTACCTATTTTTATTATGCCGATTTTGATCAGTTGTCTGACAATATAATACGTTCACGAACAACCAACACCTATTCTAATTTCTACGGATTGAGAATGTATTATTGTGATGCCCCTTCTATCAGTAGAAATAAAATCTATGTTCCTGCTCCTATTAGCAATGTTTATGGTATGTATATAGGGTATTGTAATAACTCAAGCACGGCTGCCCCTGTCGTCCTTTCAAATAATGAAATAAGAATAAAATCATCGACTTCCTCTTATGCTTTATATATTATTTCTTCACGTATGGAGGTGGTACATAATTCTATATTGGCATTAGAGCTTTCGAACGCTACTAATATTGGAATATATATATCGAGCTCCACAGATTTACAAGTCAGAAACAATAATTTGGTTACAGCTGTTCCGATATATTTTACTAATTTAAACTCTTTAGGAAACACATGGTTTTTTGATTATAATAATTATTATAGTCATTTAGGCTATATAGGTTATGCTACATCCACTATTACAAGCATGAGTAGTTGGAGGAGTACGACCGGACAAGATGCTAATTCTGTTAGTGTTTATCCTAATTTCGTCGATACTTCCGTCAATTTGAAAACATCGGGTGGTAGTATCATTTGTCAAAGTCACCCGCATGTTCCTACGGATATGAATGGGATAGCACGTGGACTTATGACAACCATGGGAGCATACCACGATTTTATTCTCAAAGTCAACAATGTAATGCCCTATCATATATACTCTCCTTCCGATTTAAGTACCGTTAGCGGAAACGATTCGGTAGTTGTTTCTGTATTAAATATTGGATCTAATACCGTTACATCTATGAAGATTAATTGGAAAGTAAATGGTGTACTTATGACACAATATGCATGGTCGGGTTCTTTGTCACCAGGCGATACGACTCAACCCATTAAGTTGGGGAATTTCATGGCTTCGCCAGGCGATAATCAAATCATTGTCTATACGTCATTTCCCAATAATCAAGCTGATCAAGATCCAACAAACGATACGATAAAGACAGAAACTTATGGTTGTGATTCGTTGATGTCAGGAACTTATACCATAGGAACTTCCGGTAATTTTGCAACTATCGCCGATGCTTTGCATAGAATAAAATCCTGTGGTATATCTGGCCCGGTCACATTCGCTATCTTCCCCGGTTTATATGTCGAAAATATCATTTTAGATGATACCATTCGCGGGTGTAATGCTACAAATACCATAAGCTTTACCTCTACTACAGGCATTAAAGAAGATGTGATTATCTATACAGCTCTTGATTCGGCACAAGACATTGGCACCATTGATCTGAAAAACGTGAAACATTTGTTGTTTAAAAATATTGCTGTTTACGGTCAACATCGAAGTCCGATGTATTATTCCAAGGCTGTGGTGTTGAGAAATGGGGCTGAAAATATTGAGTTTAACAATTGTATACTGTTAATCCCTACTTTCGTTTCGGCTACAAACATTCCAAATCAACTTTCTGTTGTTTTTAGTCCCTCCGCTAATCCGGTGAATAATATTCGTATTCTCAACAGCATTATTCACGGTGGTTCGGCAGGAATTTATCTGATGGGAGGAGGTGAAAATGTGTCGATTAAAAATAATGATATCATCAACGTTGATTTTTACGGCATGTATTTGAATTATGTCAACTTCAATGAAGTTTCGAACAACTATATTGAACAACGCTATAATGCAAATCTTACTTTAGTTGACTTTTATGGCATGTATTTGAATCGTTCAAACGGTAATTTTTTGAGAAACAATAAACTTTATATATATCAAACCTATTATGGTATGTATTTTTATTATGCCAGCAATAAGGATTCCAATTATCTGTACGTTTACAACAATGAAATCATAGCAAAAGTAAGTGGAAGCAATTACGGTATGTATGTGTCCACAGGAAGTAATTATATTAAATTTTTACATAACTCCATGCTTATAAGTGGAAACGGCGAAGGAAAATGCTTTTATGTGTCCAGCTCTCTTAATAATAATGTGCTAAAAAACAATAATTTTATTAATTTATCAAACGATGTTTATTCCATCTACAATCATGTGATGTACTTTCCTTCATTGACATACACCTCCGGTTTTATGATGGATTATAACAATTATTTTACCATTGGCTCTTATTTAGCCTACGCCGGCAACAACATCACCAACCTGACCTTATGGAAAACTGCCGTCGGACAGGATGGTAATTCCAAAAGCATTAATCCTACATTTTTTAATCCTCAAACCTTAAACATTGTTGATTATAGTGGATTGGACTGTCCTCGTCTGCCGGATGTTTTAACGGATATCGACAATAATATCCGCACTCCCAATACCACGGTGGGAGCTTATCATGGCGATCCATATCCACTGGATATCATGCCGCGGACGCTTTTATCGCCTACTAAAGTCTCACAAATTGGCACCTCAACAGCCGTAAGCATTACTGTTTTAAACGTAGGTACAGATACGATTACTAACCTACAAATACATTGGGAAGTAAATGGAACTTTACAAACTCCCTATCATTGGACAGGAATTTTATTACCCAATACAACAACTTCGCCTATTACCTTAGGTTATTTCAATCCTCAAGCGGAAAATAATTCAATCATTGTCTATACTTCTTTGCCCAATGGACAAGCCGACAATCTCCCAACGAACGATACATTGGTGTTTAATACCTTTGGTTGCGGTTCCGGTTATAGCGGAACCTATACGGTTGGTCTATATGGGAATGATTTTAATAGCTTGAACGAAGCCATAGAAGCTCTTTCGTATTGTGGAGTTTATGGTCCTACTACGATTTCTGTAAATGCAGGAACCTATCGTGGTAATTTAATCATTCCCAATATTCCGGGAGCCAGTGCCGTAAATACCATTACCATCACATCAACCAACCGTGATTCTTCTTCAGTAATCATTCAAGCTACTTCAGCCAGCGGTGTGATTATTTTGGATAACACAAAACATATCACCATCAGTCATCTTACCTTGGAAGGGATATTATCGGGAAGTGCCTCTCGTTGTGTCGAATTTAAAAACAAAAATAAAGATATCCTGATTACAAACAATTACATGCATACCTGTCCGTCCATTTATGCTTCACCTGCTATCATGGCAATTATTTCAGATAATTCACAAGACACAAATATTATTATACGAAATAATCATTTATTTGGAACCGGGGGTATCTGGATAGAATCGGCCAATCAAGCTTCATCAGCTTCCTACAATATCACCATTGAAAATAATATCATAGAGAATTTTTATTATTATGGTATTTATATGTATTATTCGGGGATAAACAAAGTACATCACAATACTCTTTACAAAAGCAATGCATCCAATCAAGGCTACGGTATTTACATGTATTATTGTAATGGTGTTATGGACGACATAACGAAAATAACATCCAATACATTCATTGGCGAATATGCTTATGTAGCTTATATGAACTATTGTTACAGCCATGGCGGTTTAGCTTCTTCGGATATTTTATTTGCAAACAATGAATTAATCCAAACAGGAACAGGGTGTAATTATTTGATTTACCAAAATTACGGAGGAAAATGGCAAAACATAAATAACAGCCTGATAAATACCGGAACCACAAGCTATATGATTTATAGAAACACAAGTTCAACGGAAAGCGTTAATCTTATAAATAATATCATTGCAAATTTAGGTTCTTGTTCCTATCTTGTATATTGCAATACTGCTACATCTACTTATATAGGAAGTGTTGATTATAATAATTATTGGAAAGGAAATGCCAATGCAGTAGCCTATTGGGGAGGTACTGCCTACAATGATTTGTTGTTATGGCAAAGTGCTTATCCAACCCTTAACATACATTCCGTAACTCTTCATCCTAAATGTAAAGATTCTACTTTGAATGCCATTCCATCCATATGGAATGGATTAGAATGCCCGTCTCACTATTTGGCAACGAATGATATTCGAGGAATCGACCGTAGTTTGTCTACCCATATGGGATGCTATGTGCCTATTTATGATTTAGATGCCGGATTAAAAGCGTTTGTTAGCCCACAAGGGAATGCTACCGTTACTCAAACAAATGTAACCGTAAGCTTAACAAATTGGGGATATGATACCTTACATAGTATAAACATCCATTGGAAAATCGACAGTGTGTTGGGGACACCCTTAAACTTAACCGGATTGAATTTGCCTCAATATAAAGATACCAATATATTGATAGGAAGTTATTTGCCAAGCCTTGGAAACATAACTCATTTGACGGCATGGGTCGATAATCCTAATGGGAAAACCGATCAAAACACCTTTAACGATACCATTAGCACTCAATCTTTAGGCTGTAATAGGATATTATACGGAACCTATACGGTGGGAGGTGTAGGTGCTGATTTTGTCGACCTTGCACAGGTATTTCTTGAGTTAAATACTTGCGGCATTGCCGGCAATGTTAGTTTTCTCCTCCAAAATGGGATATATACCGAAAACCTTGATTTCACACATCACATACCGGGCATGACAGCAAACGACACTTTGACCTTTGCTTCACTGTCCGGAAATGCCGATAGTGTTACCATAGTTTCTTTTGATACGGCCGTTTTGTTTGGGAACGTCAATAATATTGTTCTACATCATCTTAGTTTTGACTTGACACAAGGCTCTTATGCCATTCTATTTAAGGATGCTTGCGAAAACATCGAAATCAATCACTGTCATATCAAATGTGATACAACTTCGACACGTTATGCCGGAATTTATAAGGAGGCTTCTTCCGGTGTAGTACATAATATCCGTATATTACATAACAACATAGATGGCGCTTGCTATAATATTTATTTTGAAGGAGGTCTTAATACGTCTGAATTTGCTAATAACATAATTATAAATGATAATGTATTATCCAATGCGTATGAGCGCGGTGCTTATTTGTATTACAGCAATTTTAATAGCATTTCTAATAACAGTATACATACACGTAAAACAAACACTTCGTCCTTATACTACGGGTTAAGCATATGTTATTCGAATGTATCTGCCATACATGCCAACAAAATTTATAGTCATGAGCCCTTCAATGAGATTTACGGTATGTATGTGAATTATGTAAATTATTATAATGCTGTATCGACGGGCTTAATAAGCAATAATGAAATTAATCTCCAAGCCAAATCAAGCGATGCCTACGGAATGTATGTAAACTACAGTAAAGTAAATATATACCATAATTCCATACATCTAACGGCCTCTGCAGCAGCTAAAGGTTTATATGCAAATACCAACATTAATTACCCCATTGCCATTCGACAAAACAACATAGGGACTTATTCAAACTTGGTATATCCCATGTATTTACCCTCTTTTAACGGATTAACCTTAAATTATAATAATTACTATGGTTCTTACATCGGATTCATTACTTCCGGAATTTCGAATTTAGCTTTGTGGAAAATGACCAGCGGACAAGATGTGCATTCAACAAATATCAATCCGGGATTTGTTGATTTTCCCAACAGTCTAAAAACCGATGGAATGGGGTTAACGTGTAACCAAATTAAAGATGTATTGAGTGATATTAACGGAAATACCAGAGGAATTATCACAAGTGTAGGAGCGTATAACGATTTTATCATACTTCCTTACAATGTCATGCCACACACCTTAGTATCACCTATGAATCAAGTGAGTGCCGGAATGAGTGATTCAGTCTTTGTACGCGTTGCAAATATGGGTTCCAATGTGATAAACGCTATGAGTATCCATTTAAAAATCAACGGTGTCTTGATTCAAAGTTTGCCATGGACCGGTAATCTGAATGTAATGGAAGTCAGTGCACCCATTTATTTAGGCAATTTTGTAGCTTTATCGGGAAGCAATACCCTTATGATATATACAGAATTGCCAAATGGTCAAACAGATAACGATTTAAGCAATGACACCTTGCGGGTTGAAGTCTATGGATGTGATTCTACTTTATCGGGTCACTATTATGTTGGAGGGAGCGGAGCTGATTATACCAGCATATCGGAAGCAATAAAAGCATTGTCATATTGTGGAATATCATCTCCTACAACGCTTTATATTAACGCCGGAACATACGTCGAAAACGTGTACATCCCTTCCATACCGGGGACAAACAGCACACATACATTAACCCTTACATCGGCTAATGGCGATTCTTCTTCCGTAATCATTCAAAGTCCTTCCGAAAAAGCAGCTATCTCACTTTCTAATACAAACAATATTATCCTGAGAAATTTAACTGTCAATGCTATCTTATCGGGACAAAATTCAAATGCCATAGAATTGAAAAATAGCAATAAAAATATTCTTATTACACATAATTGTATCCAGACTTCCACCGATACGAGTGCTTCGGAAGCCTTAATGGCCATTTATTCCAATAATTCATTGGATACTTCCCTGGTGATTACATATAATTATTTCCACGGTAGTGGAGGTATTTGGATACAATCTGCATCGAATAATTATAGCTCCTACGATATCAGTATTACCCATAATATTCTTAATCAATTCCATTATTACGGTATTTATATTGCTTATTCCAATGTAAATACCATTTCAAATAATAAACTCTATAAAAATCCCTCTCAAGGGGGCTATGGATTGTATATAAATTATTCCAATGGAGTAATGTCTGATATTACACGTATTATAAATAATACTATCGTCGGCAACTTTACCACCTTAGCCTATTTGAATTATTGTTTCAGCAATCACGGAACGACAGTAGCTGATATTCTATTGGCAAATAATGAGTTTATTCAGAAAGGGAATGGAACATATATGGTTTATCAATCCTATGGGGGTAAATGGCAAAACATAAATAACACCTTGCTTGCCACATCCAATGCTTCTATATCGTATATGATGTATAAGTATTCGACCGTTAGCAATGGCATCAATATAATCAATAATTTATTTGTTAATTTAGGAAATGCCTCTTATCTATTGTATGTTCCAACATCTTCGTATGCAGGCACTGTCGATTACAATAATTATTATACTTCTGGAACTGATTTTGTTTATTGGGGAACGTCTTATTCCGGTTTACACGAGTGGCAAAACGCCTACCCCTCCTTAAACATGCATTCAAATACGGTGAATCCAGGTTTTGCTCAAACCGAAATCAGCGCAGAACCCCTATCATGGGTAGGCTTGATTTGTCCTCGAAATCCATTGATATTACGTGATATTAAAGGAATAACGCGCGGACAAAACACTTATATGGGCTGTTATGTACCTAGCTTTAATTTTGATGCAGGATTGGAAACGTTTGTATCGCCGCCTCAAAGCGCCATTGCCGGCACACCTACTCCAGTAAGCATAAACATAAGTAATTCCGGTACGACTATCTTACAGTCTTTACGTATTCAATGGAAAGTTAATAACAATACCATGACCGCCGTTAACATTAGTGGATTAGCATTGGCTCAATATCAAGATACCGTCATCGTAATTGGAAACTATATCCCCATCAACAATGTAAATGCGAACATCAAAGCATGGATAGAATTACCCAACGGCCAAGCTATGGATGATAACCAGGCCAATGATACCATCGAAACAACATCATTAGGTTGCAACCAAGTATTAAACGGAACCTATCTCGTGGGATCGTCGAGTGCCGATTTCCAAACACTGAACGATGCTTTCCAAGTGCTCACAAGCTGTGGCGTTTCAGGGCCGGTTGTTCTACAAATGCTGCCGGGAACGTATAACGGATTTTCTATTAATCAATCTTTTATAGGATGTAATCAGAGCCATACAGTCACTATTACTTCTTCAACAGGCATCGCTTCCGACGTAGTTTTCCAATCATCGGGGGTAGTTTTAAACCTTGCTAATACTAGCGATTTAGTCTTTACACATATTACTTTGGATGCAAGTTCCGGAACTCGGGCTATTCAATTGGGAAATGCTTGCGAAAACATCGAAATCAACCAATGTGTGATTAAGGCTAATCCTACGGCAAGTTCTACTACCTATGCCGGAATATATAAATCGAGTACGGGCATTGTCAATAACATTCGTATTTTACATAATCGCATTGATGGGGGTTATTACAATATTTATTTTTATGGTGGTGATGGTACAAGTGATTACGGAACCAACATAATCATTAATGGAAACATGTTGTCGAATGCCTATTACTATGGAGGTTATTTTTATTATACCGACTTTATCAGTCTTTCCGATAATATTGTAAGCTCCCGTTTAAGCAATACGTACAATTATTTCTACGGATTATATAGTGTTTATTGCAATGTGGAATCCTTAAGCGGAAATAAAATTCGTAGTTTCAATCCTTCTATCAATTATCCCTACGGCATTTACTTGAATTATGTAAATTACAATAACACCCATACCTCAGGCTTAATAGCAAACAACGATATTATCCTTAATGCAAACTCCACCTCATCGGCTATTTATGTTAGCAATAGCCGCGTAAACATCATGCATAATTCCGTATGGATGGATGGCAGCGGAGCCAATAGACTGATTTACCTCAATCCTATCGAAGACTATATGGTAAAAGTTAAAAATAATAATTTAGTAACTACATCTACCAGCGGATATGCTTTGTATCTCAGCAATACTAATTATGTGGGCACCTCCTTGTTTATGGATTACAACAATTACTATGCAGCTTATATTGGCTATGCTAACGGCAATGTGGCGAATCTATCCGTTTGGCGAACTACCACCCAGCAAGATGCGCATTCGGTAAGCCTTTTGCCTAAGTTTGTCGATGTGTCCAAAGACTTGCGATTGACCGACTACATAGGCTTGATGTGTCCGAGAGATACTTTGGTCCTTACTGATATGGACAAGAAAGCTCGAACATCCTTAACGGTGATAGGAGCTTATTCGGTAGCACTCTATGAAGATTATGATTTAAGTGCAGCCTATCTCGTGGAACCTGTCAATGCAATAGGAGGATGTTATCCCGACTATACCTCCGTAAAAATCGCCTTGTCAAACAACGGTATCTTCCCATTTAACTTTGCTTTAACCCCTTTACATCTACATGTAGAAATAAGTGGAAACATACTTTATCAACATGATACCATCATATCAGCCGGGACATTGGCTGAAATGCAACAAGATACTTTTGAGATTGCACGTATGATACCCGTCCACATAAACGGCGATTATCACATCCGTGCTTATTTAAGTTGTTCCGTCGACACCATACATTCCGACGATAGTCTGCAATATACCTATCATGTAAACAAAGCCTATCTCCCCTTGGATATTGATTTCAGCACATCTCCCACAGAAATGACTTTCCATAATCTTACCGGTAGTTTGAATTGGGAAGTGATGGCAGGCAATGAAAGCTCTCCCCCTATTTCACCTGTATTTGGCAGTGGTCGATTACGATTTGCTTCGGCATCCGGGAAAGGATCGATGGCACAGGCTATTACACAACCTCTCGATTTACAAGGCACCTATAGTCCCACCCTTGAGTTTTGGTATGCGCATGACAACAGTGCTCCCGATGCACGCGACCAAATCAATGTGTATGTCTCTACCGACGGAGGAATTACTTATACCTCTTTGATTAATGTATTTCGCTATGATTCCAACTTTAAAACCCCCACATGGAAATACTACCGAGTGGATTTGTCGGCTTATTCCAATCAATCCTGTGTTGTTTTTGCTTTTGAAGCACAGAGTTACGGAGGTAATAATCAAAACATCGACCGCATTCGTGTAGCGGCAGCTCCCGATATTAAAATCAGCGAAATTCTGGTGCCCGATTTGCAAGATTGTGATTTTATGAATAAATCATTGAAGCTCATCATAAGCAACAACACCTCCCAAACTTTCGATTTTAGTCATAACAACACTCATTTGAACGTAAATCTGACACATCCTACCGGACCTTCCTTTGATACAACCTATATATTAAATACTAAGGTATTACTAGGAGGACAAAGCGATACCCTGGTGATAGTCAACAATTATGACTTTAATATCCATGGAAGCTATAGACTCCTCACGTTTATCAACAGCGTTGATAGCAATTCCTTGAATGACACGTTGCGAAAAACGATTGAAATCAATCCTGACATCGCCATTACCTACATTCGCGACATCAGCCCGAAATCGACCGGCGATACGGTATATGCAAGTGCTTGGGTGAAAAATGCCGGAAGCCCAAAGGTAACACAAGTGCCATTACGCTTGAAAATCAACAATGCAAATGACATAACCGAAACATTGAATGCCTCTTTGCTTCCCGGCGATTCTATATATTACACCTTTAAGAAGGGATTTATCGTACCCGAAGCGAATCTCATCCAACCCTATTATCAATTATCCATACAATCTGAACTTGCTTGCGATGTGGTTGCAGCCAATAATATGAAGTTTATCAACGCTCGCATCATTGTCAATGATATTGCTGTTACCAAGATTGAAAAACCAACCGAAGAAGATTGCGATACCGGTTTTCACTTTGTCTATACCGCCGTTGAATTAACCAATCATGGTGATAGCGACGTCGTTGGGGTTCGATTAATCGTTCATATTGATAGCGGTAATGTAAGAGTAAAAGAATTGGGTCGTACCGTCACGGTCTATGCCAAATCGGCGGAAACCTTTGCATTTTCCACTCCTTATAAAGTGCCGAATATTGAAGACAGCAACGAAACCTATCGTGTAACAGCCTTTATCAATGCCGTTGAAAAGGATATAGATCCACTCAACGACACCCTCCGCATAGAGGCTTGCGTAGTTTATAATCCGGGCTTTGGCATCAATACATATACGGAAAATCAATGGTATGTAGAACAAAACCAACCCAATCCTGCCCTGACTTCAACCGTCATCCCTTATTATGTGCCACAGGATGGAGAAATTCGTTGTATACTAAGCAGCGTCAAAGGCCAAGTGTTGTATCAGGAAGTGCAGCAGGCAGAAGCCGGAAAGAACGAATTCTATCTTCCTACGAATCATTTATCCAATGGCATTTATTATTACAGCCTGACATACAAAGGCAAAACCATTGTCAGAAAAATGAACGTACAGCGATAGTCTCCTATCGGAAAACGATAAACGGCTCTTGGGGGAAAGTGGGAGCTTTTGCATGCCATAAACCGCCATGTAGGTCACAAAAATACCCTATGCAAAAAAATATTTAAAATTTGCTTTGGGTTGTTTTCCTGTGATTTAAGCGACTCAACCCTTCTCCTAATAGTATACTAAAGCTCGGATACAAAAGCCCGTAAAACAGCCTAAAAACGCTTTATACAGCATTTTAGATAAAAAACAGACCGATTTTAGGAAAAATCTATTAGAAATGCATCTATAACAAAGAAATAGAAAATATACACACATTTTGGGATATTACCATACATTATCTTTATACAGCATAAAAAGAGCTGCTGGATTTTTTATTGAAAACCACTTTAAACTTTTCATTATTCTAAATAAATATATATTTTTATATCCGAAAGATTGATTTTTATTTTAAGCTTATTGTTCTAGTTAGAAGAATAATTGTTTTAATCAGAACTAATTTTACAATTCATGGAAAATAGGCTTAGCTTATTTTTTATCAAGACTGTATAGCATTTAAAAACAGCAAGATTATCCGAGCGCAATGTCGATGCCACCCTTCTCAACGGAAATACCTTTAAACAAGAACTATTCAAACGACAAGACCAACTCCTCGAAGCCAAGAAAGCCTATGGACAAGCCCTCAAGATTTCCGAAATATCCGAATTTGATATCCGCAAAATATTGTACGGAAAGTCGTAAAGGTTTCAGATATCGGTTTTCTTCCAAAAGTCTGCTTTTGGAATACGTAGTTTATCCGGATCAAAACTAGGATTTATTCCCTTCTTTTTTTGGTTTTCATAATCTTTCAAGGATCGTATAGCTTTAGGAAACAACAAGAAAATGGCGATAAGATTAATCCACGCCATTAAACCCACACCAATATCGCCTAATTGCCACGCCAAGGTAGCTTGTTTAATGGAGCCGTAAAAAACGGCCAAAACGATTAATATTCTGAGACCCCAAATGCCATAATTTCCTCTTTTCTTTTTTTTGCCGAACAAGTAAACAATGCTTGTTTCGGCATAGTAGTAATAGGCCATCAGTGTGGTAAACACAAAAAACAACAAAGCAGAAGCCACAAACAAATTGCCGAAACCCGGGAATACTTTATCGATAGCCCCTTGGGTAAAGGCTACATATTGGTTGCCTAATGCGGGAGCATTTTCCACCAAGAGCAGGCCTGATTCATAGAAAACATTATACATTCCGGTTACTAAAATCATGACAGCGGTAGCCGTACAAATAAGCAAGGTATCAATATAGACGGAAAAGGCCTGAACCAATCCTTGTTGCACCGGATGCGACACTTCGGCGGCAGCGGCAATGATGGGGCAGCTCCCCTGCCCGGCTTCATTGGAGAAAATGCCGCGTTTTACTCCCCACATAATGGTACTTCCAATGATAGCTCCATATATGGGATGAAATCCAAAGGCACTTTGGAAAATGAGTGCAAACACGCCGGGTATCTTATCCCAATGAAAGCTTAAAACCATTAGTGCAACGAGCATGTAGCCTATTGCCATAAAAGGAGCTATTACTTCGGCAACGTTTGCAATGCGTTTCACTCCTCCGATTATTACAAATCCCAATACCAAAGATAAAGCGACTCCGATATAAATAGGTTCAATTCCTAATGCAATGTTAAAAGCAGAAGCCACCCCATTGGATTGAACACTGGGCAATAGAAAACCGCAACCGGCAATGGTGCTGATGGCAAAAGCAATGGCCAACCATTTGCAATGCAAGCCTTTTTCAATATAATAGGAAGGACCACCGCGCAATTGTTGACCGTGTTTTTCTTTATATATTTGTGCCAAAGTCGATTCCACAAAAGCGGAACTGGCACCCAAAAAGGCAATAATCCACATCCAAAAGATGGAACCCGGTCCACCAAAGGCAATGGCAGTGGCCACTCCCACAATATTGCCCGTACCGACACGACCTGAAATGGCCATACAAAAAGCTTGAAACGAGGACACTCCACTTTTTTCCTTATTTTTCTTGACGAAAAGTAATTGAATCATTTCTTTGAAACGTCTTACTTGAACAAAACGAGTTAGGATAGAAAAGAGCAGACCTCCAAACAAACATACAACTATCAAAGCTGGACTCCATACGATTTTTACCAGAAAAGCAACAATGTCTTCAAAAAGCATAGGCGATTTTTTAGTCTGCAAAAGTATAAAAATTCATACATCATATATTATTTTTATGTTTTAGTCGTTTATCTTTTTATTAAAGAATTAATATTTTAAGGATAAATAATGTTTAATACATGAGATTCAGAGTGTTTTTCTTTTTAAATTAGAAGAAAGCTCTCCTACCTTTTTTCGATTAAAAGAAAAATTATATTAAAAATCATGTATTTTTGCAAACAAAAAAAATTTAGATGAGATTAAGTAAAACGCTGTATTTATTTCTATTGATTGCTTTAGCTGTGAATAATGCTTTTTCAGCTGACATTAAAGTTAGGGTGTTGTCGTCCTATAATGTAAAAACGGTTGACGTAAAAATCATATCCGGAAATTATATGATGTTATGTAATAATTTAAAAGTATTTGTCAACGATTTAATCCCGGATGAAGCCATCACACTTACGTTTCATAACAATCAAATACGCGTAGAAAAGGGTATTGAATTTATTGGCACCTATAATCAAATTGAATTTATTGGAAAGAAATACAACAATGTGTTCTCGTTAAGTTCGACGCAAATAGATAGAAAGCGATATTACGAAGAAGATTTAATGATTACGGCACGCCATGAAATGCTTTTTATCAATCATGTTGACTTGGAGAAATACATAGCCGGTGTAGTTCAATCCGAAGTGTTTGGCAGTTCCGAAGATGTTGAATTTTTTAAAATCCAAGCCACTGTTTCCAGAACTTATTGTTTGGCTAATTTGAATAGACATTTAAAAGAAGGTTATAATTTATGCGATGATGTACATTGTCAATCTTACAAAGGCAGGTGTACAAACGGTGATATCCTTCGCGGTACCTTTGAATCGTTCAGCGATGTGATTGTTGATAGTACCAATAAACTAATTTCAACGGCCTACCATTCCAACAGCGGTGGAATGACGGAAGATGCACATAAAATATGGCAGGTAAAAGTACCTTATTTACTGTCGAAAGTCGATACATTTAGCATAGGAGCCAAAAATTATCAGTGGGAGAAAGCCATCCCGAGGCAACAATGGATAAACTTTTTTGTAATACGATACGGGGATGCTTATAAAAGTCCAGAAAAACAAGAACAAATTTTTAATTTCCAACAAAAAGAGCGCATTGCTAAATGGGTAATTGACGATGACACTATTTCAACCAAGGACATCAGAGATTATTTTAAACTACGTTCCTCTTATTTTTCTGTAGAAATGAAAAAAGACACCGTTTATTTGCACGGTAAAGGCTATGGACATGGTGTGGGATTAAGTCAAGAAGGAGCTATTAAAATGGTTCAATTAGGATATTCCTATATTGACATACTTAGGTTTTACTACAATAATGTCAGTGTAATTAAGTATACAGATATTATTGAATTTTAACTATATATCTATAAAATTGCGATTTCGGAAACCATCACAGATACGACTTGCATGAAATTAAGTGTGATTATTGTTAACTATAATGTAGAGTATTTCCTTGAACAATGCTTGCATTCGGTTTTTACGGCTTTAGAAGGTATTGAATCGGAAGTCTTTGTAGTTGACAATCACTCGGTAGATGGTTCTGTACGTATGTTAAAAAAGAAGTTTCCGCAGGTACATTTAATCGTAAATCAGGAAAATGTAGGATTTGCCAAGGCGAACAACCAAGCCATGCGTCACGCAAAAGGAAAATATATCTTATTGTTGAATCCCGATACCCTTGTTGAAGCCGATACCTTTGTGAAAATCCTTGCTTTCATGGATGAAACACCCTTAGCTGGAGGCTTGGGGGTGAAAATGGTAAATGGCGAAGGATCGTTTTTGCCTGAATCAAAACGCGGGTTGCCCTTACCTTCGGTTGCTTTTTATAAAATATTCGGCTTATCCAAGGTATTTAAAAAATCCCGTCGTTTCGGCAAATATCATCTTACGTATCTTGACCGCGATGAAATTAATGAGGTTGAAGTGCTTTCAGGAGCCTTTATGCTTTTGCGAAAATCGGTATTAGATAAAATCGGCTATTTGGATGAAGATTATTTTATGTATGGGGAAGACATTGATTTATCCTATCGGATTTTACTGTCCGGGCATAAGAATTATTATTTCCCGAAAACAAGAATAATTCATTATAAGGGAGAAAGCACCAAGAAAAGCAGCATTAATTATGTGCTTGTTTTTTATAAAGCCATGCAGATATTTGCAAAAAAACATTTTTCGCAAAAAAATGCAAAGCTTTTTCATACGATGATAAATCTTGCCATTTGGTTTCGGGCATCATTATCAATATTTAAACGTCTTGTTTTAAAGATAATAGTACCGCTATTAGATTTTATATTAATATGCGGAGGCCTCTTAATCATAGCTCATTATTGGGAAAAATGGATTTTATTACCCAAGGGAAGCGGCTTTCCAGAGGAGTTTTTATTTATCGTCTTACCTATTTATACTATCATATGGGTATTGTCCATATATTTTTCAAACGCCTATAAACAACCTGTTAAACTCGAGAATTTAGGGAAAGGCATACTTACGGGCACAGTTATTATTTTGTTGATTTATTCCTTGTTGAGCGAAAACCTGCGTTTTTCCCGAGCCATTATAGTGCTAGGTACTTTATGGGTATTGGTGGCAAGCTATGCATTCCGTTATTTTTTAGGAAGATTACATCTCCCAAATTATCCGGTCGGACGAAAACGACCAAAGAGAGTGTTGATTATTGGCGATATAAACGAAGCAAAGCGCATTTCTATCCTATTAGGGACCACTCCCGTGCAAAATGAATTTGTGGGATATATCAATCATATAAAAAATAACGAAGAATATAAATCTGATGAATATATTGGAAATTTATCGCAATTAAAGGATATCATAAGTATATATAAAATCAATGAACTTATCTTCTGTGGCGAAAATCTGCCTGCCAAAGAAATCATAAATATCATGTCCGAGCTTGAAGAATGGTCCTTGGAATATAAAATTGCTCCTTCGCAAAGCACCTATATCATTGGGAGTAATTCCATCAGTGTCTTTGGCGATTTATATACTTTGCATGTTAATTCAATTGGAAAAAAAGTAAACCTACAGAAAAAAAGAATGTTTGACATAGTGGTTTCATGGCTATTATTGATTTTATTTCCTATTTTCATAGGGTTTGTAAATAGAAAATCAATGTTTTTTCGAAATATAATGATGGTGTTAGCCGGCAAGAAAACTTGGGTTGGATATAATCCTTTGAGCAATAAAAGCATGAGCACCTTGCCTCCCCTACGTAAAGCTGTGTTATTTTCGACCGATATCTTACGTCTGGAACAAAACAATGAAGATCTGATTTATCAAGTAAATAATATCTATGCACAAGATTATAAATTAACTACGGATATGCAAATTATCCTTAAAGCTTTTAAACACTTAGGACGATAATCCTTTATAACAGCATTTTATCTGTTACTATTGCTGAATTAGTTTGCATTGATAGCTATAGGAGGAAAATTTCTTTCAAAGCGAAGCTAAATAGCGGATTTGAACCGCTTTTTTTTATATTTTTGCACTTGTATTCAAAAAAACAAAAATATTTATGTTTCAATCTCTTACTGATAAACTTGATCGTGCTTTTAAAATATTGAAAGGACAAGGGCATATTACTGAAATCAATGTTGCCGAAACGTTGAAAGAAGTACGTAAAGCTTTGTTAGATGCTGACGTAAGCTATAAGATAGCTAAAGATTTAACCGACAATATTAAAAAGAAAGCCTTAGGACAAAACGTACTACAATCTATATCGCCCGGACAATTGATGATAAAAATTGTTCACGATGAGTTGGCTGAACTCATGGGATCCGATCATGTAGAGCTGAATCTGAAAGCCAATCCCAGTATTATATTGATGGCTGGTTTGCAAGGTTCCGGAAAAACTACGCATTCAGCTAAATTAGCGTATTTTCTGAAACATAAAAAGGCCAAGAAAGTATTATTGGTTGCCGGCGACGTATATCGTCCTGCCGCCATTGAACAATTAAGAGTTTTAGGTAACCAAATTGAAGTAGAGGTTTATACAGAAGAAGGCAATACTAAACCGGTCGAAATTTCAAAAAATGCCGTCAAACATGCCAAAGAATTTGGATTTCATGTTGTAATTATTGATACTGCGGGTCGTTTATCCATTGATCAAGCCATGATGGATGAAATCGGAAACATAAAAGATGCCGTTCATCCCAATGAAATTTTGTTTGTTGTAGATTCAATGACCGGACAAGATGCCGTTAATACAGCCAAAGCATTTAACGAAAAACTCGATTTTGATGGAGTTATTCTTACGAAATTAGATGGTGATACACGTGGAGGTGCCGCTTTAACGATACGTTCTGTGGTACAAAAACCCATAAAATTTGTGGGTGTGGGCGAAAAAGTCGATGCCTTGGATGTTTTCTACCCAATCCGTATGGCCGACCGTATTTTGGGTATGGGCGATATTGTTTCTTTTGTAGAACGTGCACAAGAACAATATAATGAAGAAGAAGCACGCAAACTACAAAAGAAATTTGCTAAAAATCAATTTAATTTCAATGATTTTATTGATCAAATTCAGCAAATTAAGAAAATGGGAAACATGAAAGATCTTATGGGTATGATTCCCGGCGTAGGAAAAGCTATTAAAAATATCGACATCGATGATAATGCTTTTAAATCAATCGAAGCCATTATTCAATCTATGACCAAAGAAGAACGTGAAAATCCTTCCCTGCTGAACGGAAGTCGGAAAAAACGAATTGCTAGCGGTAGTGGAACAAATATACAAGCTGTTAATAAACTAATTAAACAATTTGAAGAGACTTGTAAAGTAATGAAAATGGTTTCGAGTGGAGGAGGCAAACAAATCATGCGTAATCTTTCTAACATTAAATAATCTATCTATGAAACTTATCGATGGAAAAGAAATTTCCAACCTAATCAAATCGGAAATCGCCAATGAAGTAAAAGCCTTACGTGAAGAAAGAGGTCGCACCCCTCATTTAGCGGCTATTTTAGTGGGTAATGATCCGGCAAGTGAAACTTATGTGGCAAACAAAGAAAAAGCTTGTAAAGAAGTGGGGATGGCCTCTTCAGTGTATAAGATGCCGGCTGATATTTCAGAAAAAGAATTAATTGAATCAATTGAATTTATTAATAAAGACGAAGAAATTGACGGATTAATTGTACAACTACCCATTCCTAAACATATATCCGTTCATAAAGTCATTGAAAGCATCAATCCTAAAAAAGATGTCGACGGTTTCCATCCGATCAACGTTGGAAGAATGGTGTTAGGTGAAGCGTGTTACTTACCTGCAACACCCTATGGTATCAGCATGTTATTAGAACGCAGCGGAATAGAAACAGCAGGGAAAAATTGTGTAATTGTGGGCAGAAGTAATATTGTAGGCACACCTATGAGCATTTTAATGTCTCGCAATCATGACAAAGCAAATGCAACCGTAACCTTATGTCATAGTAAAACTAAAAATCTTCCGGAGATATGTAGAACGGCCGATATCTTAATAGCAGCCATAGGAAAATGTGAAATGATTACAGCCGAATATGTAAAGAAAGGAGCTACCGTTATCGATGTAGGCATGCACAGAGTGGCAGATGCCAGCAAGAAATCGGGCTTTCGCTTGAAAGGAGATGTGAAATTTGATGAAGTGTCGCCCTTGTGTGATTTCATAACCCCTGTTCCCGGCGGTGTAGGACCAATGACCATTGTTGGTTTAATTATGAATACCCTGAAATCATTTAAAGGAGAAGTGTATTAATCCTTTCCAATCTTAGCCGAAAGTAAATATAATAACCTTTATACCTGCAAGATAAAAATCTTTTTGTCGAAAGAGGAAAACTATTTGTTTTTCATTTATCTTTGCATATCGACAAATAACCGAAAATAATTAAAAATAATAATCAAAATAACATAGTTATGGTAGAAAAAATAACATCCAGCCAACAGGCTATTGACATGGAAGATTTATACGGAGCTCATAATTATCATCCGCTTCCGGTAGTACTTACCAAAGGAAAAGGTGCTTTTGTGTGGGACGTAGAAGGAAAAAAGTATTACGATTTTTTATCGGCCTATTCAGCCGTAAATCAAGGGCATTGTCATCCTAAAATTATACAAGCTCTAATCGATCAAGCTCAAACGATGACATTAACCTCTCGTGCTTTTTACAATGATTGTTTAGGTCCTTATGAAAAATTTGTGACAGACTATTTCGGTTATGACAAAGTTCTTCCCATGAATACGGGAGCCGAAGGCGATGAAACAGCGTTGAAATTAGCCCGTCGATGGGGTGTGGTAAAAAAAGGTATTCCAAACGAAAAAGTAACTATTGTTTGTTGTGACGGTAACTTTCATGGAAGAACCATTACGGTTATTTCCATGTCGAGTGATCCGGATTCTTATGCCAATTATGGACCTTTAACCCCGGGATTTATTCGTATCCCTTATAATGATGTGGACGCCTTGGAGAAAGTGTTGAATGAACACGGGAAAAACATAGCTGCTTTTTTAGTAGAACCTATACAAGGAGAAGCCGGTGTGTTTGTTCCTGATGAAGGATATTTAACAAAGACTTACGAATTATGTAAAAAACACAATGTATTGTTTATTGCGGATGAAGTACAAACCGGAATAGGACGTACGGGTAAAATGTTAGCATGCGACCATGAAAATGTGCGTCCCGATATTCTCATTTTAGGCAAAGCCCTTTCGGGAGGTGTACTTCCCGTATCAGCTGTTTTGGCTGATGATGATATTATGCTTTGCATTAAACCCGGTGAACATGGCTCGACCTTTGGTGGATTCCCCTTAGCCTGTAAAGTAGCTATTGCCGCTTTGCAAGTCATTAAAGAAGACCACATGATGGAAAATGCAGAACGATTAGGTAACATATTCCGTGAATATATGCAAAACATTAAATCGGATATGATAGCTAAAGTACGCGGTAAAGGTTTGTTAAACGCTGTTGTTATCCGACCAAAGAATGGGAAAGAAGCCTGGGACGTATGTTTAAAAATGCGCGATATGGGATTATTGGCCAAACCTACTCACGGCGATATTATCCGTTTTGCTCCTCCTTTGGTTATTACCGAAAAAGAATTGTTAGCCGCTTGTGAAATCATCAAACAAGCCATCATTTCGTTCGAATAATCAAATCTTCGAACTATCAAACAATAAAAGGCTGTCGAAAATTGACAGCCTTTTATTTTAAAAACTATAAATTACTAACCATTTAACATTACAGGCATGATTAACATGAGTAATTCTTCTTCGCTTTCTTCCTCTTTTACCTCAAAAATCAAACCTGCTCCATTAGGATGTGAAAATTTAAATATAACTTCTTGGCTTGTTAAGTTACTTAACATTTCCTGTAAGAATTTAGAGCTAAATCCTATTTCGAATACTTCTTCTTCACACTCAAAAACGCAAGCTATGCTTACCGTTGCTTTGGTTGAATAGTCTATATCCTCTGCCGTCAAGGTTAATCTTGAAGCTTCAATTTTCATGCGGACTTGATGCGTTGATTGATTGGCGTAGAGAGAAATATTTCTCATTTTTTGCAATAACTCAAGCCGGTCGATTTGTAAAATATTGGTATTGTTAGTTGGAATTACAGCTTCGTAATTAGGATATTTCCCCTCTATTAACTTCGATGTGATGGATAAAGATTCAATGGTAAAACGAATATTACGTTCGTCATAAGCAATGCTGATTATATTGTCATCGGACGGGATGATATTTTTTAATAACAAAAGCGGTTTTTTGGGTAAAATCAAAGAAGCTTCTACCCCCGGTTTAACGGACTTGTTGTTGTACTTTACCAGGCGATGTGCATCGGTTGCCACAAAAACAATATTTTCGGGGAACAATTGACAATATACGCCGGCCATAACGGGACGCATTTCGGCGCTTCCGGTAGCAAATGCTGTTTTGCTTATGGCATTGCTTAAATGTTCGGAAGAAATCTGTATGGCTGTGCTGTTTCCTAATTCACTTTTTTCAGGAAATTGATCCGCATCCCATCCCATCAGATTATAAAAGCCATCGCCGGCAGAAATTTCAATGCTATAATCATCATTAATTGTAAAGATTACCGGAATATCTGCTAATGATTTGATGGTTTCTACAATTAACTTGGCAGGTATAACGATGCTACCATCTCCTTCTGATTCGGAAAGTTCTATTTGTGAACTAACTGTAGTTTCCAAATCGGTTGCGGTAAGGGTTAACATATTCCCTTCGACTGTAAACAGCACGTTTTCAACAATAGGCATGTTTTTGTTTGTCGTTATTATACCGCATACATTTTGTAAGTTTTTGGATAGTAATTGACTAGATACTATAAATTTCATCATAATAATGCTTTATTTTTTGCAAAAATACACATTTTTATCGTATTTTTTTATTTCATAAAAATTTATTTTCCTTTAAATCGTAAAACGGCGACTACCGTATAGAATAAGATTTTTAAATCAATAAGTAAGGACATATTTTCAATGTATAACATATCATATTTTAATCGTTCAACCATTTGTTCTACGTTTTCGGCATAGCCGTATGTTACTTGTCCCCAAGAGGTGAGTCCGGGTTTTGTTAATAATAACAAACGGTAATGCGGGGCAATTTGAACAATTTTATCAATATAATACTGACGTTCCGGCCGAGGACCTACCAAGGTCATTTCACCGCTTAATACATTGAAAAATTGAGGAAGTTCATCCAAATGAGTACGTCGGATAAAGCGCCCAAAAGGGGTAATACGTTCATCATGTTCGCTTGATAATTGAGGACCGTCTTTTTCAGAATCGATATACATAGAACGGAATTTAACGATATAAAAAGGTTTCCCTTTATATCCTATTCTTTCTTGTCTAAATAAGATAGGTCCCGGAGAAGAACGCTTTACTCCTATGCATAAAATTAAATAAAGAGGTGAAAACAAAAGTATAAATAGTAAGGATAGGATGATATCCATTCCTCGTTTACATACTCTTTGCCATAGAGGCAGCATGAAATCAAGGTTGATTTGTATAAGCGGCTCATTAAAGATGGCCGTATTTTTCACTGTCCCCAAGATATAATCTTCTGTTTTGGGAAGTATTTTAATGATAATGTTTTGTTTGTCGATGAGGGAGAATATTTTTTCTAAAATTACTCTTTGGCCGTTCCCGATTGCAATAATCAGTTCTTCTATTTTTTCATTTTTAATTATTTCCGGCAAATCGGTATAAAAACCCATACAAGGCAAAAGCTTTTCTAATTCTTCGCTTTTTTCTCCATTACAGTACACAAAGCCGATAAATTTAGTGCCTGAATGTTGTTTTTGTTTTTGCATGTTTTTATATAATCCCAAGGCTACCGGACCTCCACCTACTAGAATGGCATTAAAACGTAATCGTCCGTCGTGAATCGAATTGTTAGTAATGGTAATTACTATGAAACGGAAAAAAGCCGTCGTAAGAAACTGCAAGCCAAACAATAAAAGAAACAGTTTTATATAGTCTCTATAATCTACAATATGGTCATCGAGGATGATGGCGAAAAACAATAAAATAGAGCCGAAAAAAATATTTTTTAAGAGTTTTTCCAATTCTTTTATACGTGATTTACGATAAATGGAACGATACGTTCCCGTAAACATATAAAGTAAAACCCAACACAAAGGAATGACACTTATACCCAGATAAAATTTTGGATCCGAAAAAATAGCGGTAAATACTTCTTCGACTGTCTGATAATAGGGTTCATTAAATTTTCGGAACGAAAAAAAACAAAACCAACTCACCATAGCTGCAAATATGTCAAAGAAGACATAAATAGCAACTTGCTTCTTTTTATTCATTTTAATCGTTTTATATGGAGACATACATTAATTTTATATTATCAAATAAAAAAGTTGCCGTTCCACCGGCTTGGGTAGTGCCTTTGATGTAAATAGCAAATGAACTTAAATACAATCCTTGTTTATTAATAATTTCAGTTAAGTTAATATACATTTTTTTCCACGTATCGGTATGTTTAATGCGTATGATGGGGCATTGTTCGGTATTGCCTGTTGTACGTTTTACATAAATGCCTACTTCTAAATTTGTTGAATCGTTTTTATTGGAAACCTTATATTTATAATTGAGTTCTAAAAAGCAGTATTTTGTCTGGGTGTAGTTATACGGAAAGGATTCAATGGTGTGGATTTCAAAAAAATTTGCATTTGTATCCGTAATGTTTACTATGCCGGAATAATTGTTAATTTCGCCGGGATAGTGGAACAACGAAGATTCATCACCTGTTTTTTGAATGGAAGGACTATTTTCAATCTGTTCAAATTTAATACCTGCATCCTCAAAATCTTCCATAAAAGCTAACTGTACATATTTTTCATAGGTGAAAGTAGGATTAAAGCGATAGGTTTGTTTTTTTTCTAGATTGAGATTTGTGATGTAAGTAGTATATAATGGATAATTAGGTCTTTTGGAAGAGAGTCCATTCATCATAATTCCGGGAGAGAGTTGAATTTTTGCTTGGCCTGAAGCTAAGACCGGAAATTTGGCAGGCAGTTCATACACTCCTACTCCAACACCGTTCACACTTACCCATACATCGGTAATTTTATGGGATGCCGTACCATATTGTGTATAATCAGCTGCAAAATCGACCGAATCTATCTGAAAATAAACAGGTATAGTCATATCTTTATTGCATCCCGTAAAGATGAAATAAAGCAATGTAAACGTTCCAAATATTAGTTTTTTCATATATCAGCTTTATTATATAATGTATTGATGAGTATTTATTTTTTATCTTCTACCTTTCCATACAAATCATAATAGTCGGCCTTGGTAATGCTTACCGGATAAAAATTACCGGGAATACATGTTGAATGTCGTTTTGAAATCAATACGGTATTATCCACATCGGGCGAATCATAAGGAGTACGACCGATATAATAATTTTTTTCGACCTTATCAACCAATACTTTCACCGTTTTCCCTTTCCACTGTTTGTTTTTTTGCAAAGATATTTCTTGTTGTATATATATCAACTCTTCTTTTCTTCTTTCTTTTTCTTTTTTAGAAATGGAATCTTTGAGGGTGTAAGCTTTGGTGTTTTCTTCGTGCGAATAAGTAAAAACCCCCAAGCGATCAAATTGTGTTTCTTCAACAAAGGTACATAGTTCTTTAAACATTTTTTTTGTTTCACCCGGGTATCCAACGATTAGGGATGTTCGCAATGCGATATCGGGAATTTTATGGCGAATGATTTCCAGTAGTTTTTTTATTTCGTCGCCGGTAATTCTTCTTTGCATGGACGACAATATCGTATCGTTAATATGTTGAATTGGAATATCTAAGTAATGACATACTTTTTCGTTTGCTTGCATAACATCCAATACTTCCAAAGGAAAGTGGTTGGGATATGTATAATGCAAACGTATCCATTCCACTCCGTCTACTTTTATAAGTTCTTCCATGAGTTTGGCTAACGTGCGTTTTTTATATAAATCATATCCGTAATATGCCAAGTCTTGTGCAATCAGTATGATTTCTTTCACACCGGCTTCTGCCAATAGCTTAGCTTCTTTTTTAATCAGTTCGATGGGTTTAGAGGCATACATTCCTCTAATTTTTGGAATAATACAAAAAGAACATCGGTGATTACAGCCTTCAGCCACTTTCAAGTAGGCATAATGTGACGGGGTACTTAACAAACGATTGGATAATAATTCAGTATTAGTTTCAACTTGTAAATAGTTCAAGATATCCGCAATTTGATTTACCCCGAAAAAGGCATCTACTTCGGGCATTTCTTTTTTTAAATCGGCCGCATATCGTTGCGACAAACATCCAAACACTATGAGGACTTTGATTTTACCTTGTAATTTAGCTTCTATACATGATAATATGATATCTATGGATTGTTCTTTTGCATCGTGGATAAATCCGCAGGTGTTTATAAGGGTGATGGGTAGATGTTTTGAGGATTCGAATTCAACTTTAAAATCATGTGTTTTGAGTTGTAATGCCAATTGCTCACTATCGACGGTATTTTTGGAACAACCTAAGGTAATAATATTTACTCTGCATTCTATCAAAGGATTTAGAGCCTTTGATTGATTCCGAGGAAACTGTATGACAAAATTTTGAATTGCCGGCATTATCGAATTTTCGTATTTATTTCAGGTGATGTTTTATTGTTAGGTTTTTTGTCTTTTAATACTTTAAATATCATATTATTTTTATATAATACTTGATATGTAATTTCTCCTTTTTCGTCGTAATAGGTCCATACTCCGGTTTTGGCAAGGTTTTCATAGGAACCTTCTCTTTGTTTGATCCCATTGGGATAGTATTCTATCCATTTGCCATTGGGAAGATGATCTTTAAAATTTTGTTTTCTAACCAATTCACCTCTCTTTCCATAAAACGACCACATACCTTCCTTTTTCCCTTCTTTGAATTTACCTTCTTCTAATTTAAGGCCTAATTGGGAATATTCCGTCCATTTTCCATCTTTAATATCATTTCTGTAATAACCTTTACTTCTAAACTTAGCATTTTCCCAGTAATAAACATAGGTTCCATTTTTAACATTATTTTGATATTGAATACGGTATTTAAGGACTCCCGATTCATACCAGCCTTCCCAAGTTTTACACATTTCGCCTAAGCAGAAATTGCCTTCATCCATTTTATTCCCGTTTTCATACCATTGCACCCAATTGCCGTTTTCTTTGTCGTCGAGGAAACTACCTTGGCGTTGTTTTTTGCCACTTTCATACCAAGCTGTCCATACACCGATTCTTTTCCCTTCTTTATACGCACCGCTTTTCCATTTCTCGCCGGTTTCATAATAATACACCCAAATGCCATCTTGCTTACCGTCTATAAAATTCCCTCTGCTGCCCAATTGTCCGTTTTCATAGTAGTAGTGCCATATGCTGTCTTGCAAACCATCGTGCAGCTTACCCGCCATTTCCATTTTGCCATTATCATACCACCATCGACCCACATTGTATAAATTATTATTACGGTAATAGCCTTCAAATGATTTGACTCCGTTTGGATGAAATTCTTCACACAACCCTTCTAATGAATCGTTGACATAAGTACATTTTTTACTAACTCTGCCGTTGTTGTGATAAAACAGCCATTCGCCGTTCTTTTGATAGTCTTTGAAATAGCCTTTGCTTTCGATATTCCCATTGGGATACCAAGAAGTAAATGTACCGGTTTCAGGATAATAATCCGACCACAATTGACTCGTTGAATACCATGATTTCCAATTACCAATACGTTTCCCCTGTTGATAAGTCCCTTGCATTTGTTTTTTGCCGTTGGAATAATAATATATCCACACGCTGTCTTTTTCACCGTTGATTATGTTTCCTTCGCTACGTTTGTTTTCATTCTCCCAATATTCAATTTGATATTGTGCTTGTAATGCAGGGATAAAAAGAAATAATAATAAACCAAAGATGAAATGTTTCATGCTAATTTGATATTGTTAATTAATAGGTTTACAAAGAATAATCTACAATAATTTTTAATAACGTAAAGATAACGAGTCAACGGAAGTAATATTGTTAGTTTTTGGCAAAATAATTTGAGTTAATTATTTTGTTTTTTGCATTTTAAATATAATATCCGAGATACTTACATACAAATCTTTAAGCTGAGGATCTTTTAGCCATTCGAGATGGGCTGACATTATTGATTGGTCACTGCGTATAGCCGGTCCGGTTTGTACCTCTTCGGGTAAATGCATCTGTACTTTACGAGCCGTTTCGGCAATAAGTGGACGTAATAGTGCAAAATCTATTTCATTTTCCGCAGCCATGTTTTTAGCCAAATAATACATGGCATTGACAAAATTACACGCAAAAACTCCCGATAAATGTAAAGACTTACGTTGATTGCTATTTATTCTATATACATGGTCTGATAATTTATTTGCCAGCAATAATACGTTTTGTTCGCAATCGGAATCGTGACTGTCAACACATAAAGGAATATCACGGAAGTTTAGCTCAATGCCTTTGGTAAATGTTTGAAATGGATATAAAACACCTCCATGCGGAGTTAAGGATTGAAAAATAGCATTGTCTACACTTCCCGATGTATGCACCATACATGCATTTCGAAATGGAAAAGTACTGCACAGTTCAGCATAAGCATCATCTTTTAAAGCAAAGATATACATGTCGGCGTGAGGTGTTAGTTGCTCTAATAAATGGGTATGAGGCACCTTCCATTCTTTAGCAAAAGCTTGAATATGAGTTTGATTGCGACCATAGATTTGCAATATTTCTATTCCGTTTTTTTGCAAAGCATATCCCAGATGCCACGCAAGGTTGCCGTTACCTCCTAGAACTACTTTCAACTGTTTTGTTTTTTGCATATCACAAAGCGTTTCTTGTTTTTTGCAAAAGTATATCTTTTTTTTCTTATAAAGACTTTGTGTCGAAAGCTTTTGGCTATTCGTTCTTTTATGTATGAATAAACAAAACATTCTATGATAGTAAGTATTTAAACGATAAAAATATAATACAATTACCACTCCCTACCGAAAGCATAGAAAAGAAAAAGAAGGGATAACGGATCACATAGTATACAATGACACATTGTCAGTAAGTTTTTACTTGGCACATGTTTTGGAAGGTATAAAAAAGTCGAATTTTAAATACAATAATAGATATGCAAAAAGGAAATATAAGTGTACAGTCGGAAAACATTTTCCCCGTTATAAAAAAATTTTTATATTCTGACAACGAAATATTTTTACGAGAATTAGTATCCAATGCCGTGGATGCCACACATAAACTACAAGCATTGGTGTCGGTAGGAAAAGCAAATGTTGAGTTAGGCGATCTAACGATAGAAATTAAATTAGAGCCTAAAAAGAAGCAGTTAATCATATCGGATAAAGGAATCGGTATGACAGCCGAAGAGGTGGAACGCTACATCAACAACATTGCTTTTTCGGGTGCCAACGAATTTTTAGAAAAATATAAAGGCGTAGATGTTAATTCATTGATAGGTCATTTTGGATTAGGCTTTTATTCCGCTTTTATGGTAGCTGATAAAGTTGAAATTCTTAGTTTATCCTATCAGCCCGATGCAAAAGCCGTTCGTTGGACTTGCAGCGGAAGCACTGAATTCACTTTGAAAGAAGACAAAAAAGAAAGTCGCGGAACAGATATTATTCTACATATTTCGGACGATGCAAAGGAATTTTTGGAAGAAACACGAATTCTAAATTTGTTGAAGAAATATGCTAAGTTTTTACCGGTTCCCATTCGTTTTGGCAATGAAAAAAAATGGGAAAAACCCGAAGGCGAGGAAAAAGAAAAAGAAATTGAAGTTCCTCGCATCATCAATAATACAAATCCGCTTTGGAAACAATCTCCTTCGGAATTAAAAACCGAAGATTATGAAAGTTTCTACCGCGAATTATACCCTTACTCTTTCGAGCAACCTCTGTTCAACATACACATCAATGTTGATTATCCCTTTAATTTAACCGGAATTCTGTATTTCCCTAAAGCAAAACAACGTATTGATATACAGAAAAACAAAATACAATTATATTGTAATCAGGTTTACATTACTGATAATTTGGAAGGCGTTGTGCCGGAATTTTTAATGCTCTTACATGGGGTGATCGATTCGCCGGATATCCCGCTTAACGTAAGCCGCAGTTATTTACAAAGCGATAGTAATGTTAAAAAGATATCGGCTCATATTGCTAAAAAAGTGGCCGATAAACTTGAAGAAATGTTTAATTCCGACCGCGAAGATTTCGAGAAAAAATGGGACCACATCAAAGCATTTATCCAATACGGTATCTTATCGGACGAGAAGTTTTACGATAGAGCCAAAAAGTTTATGCTGTTGAAAAATACAGATAATAAATACTTTACTATCGATGAGTATGAAAAACATATCGAAGTCCTACAGAAAGATAAGAACAATGCCCTTGTACATCTATATACAAACAACCAAGAAGAACAATACACGGCCTTAAAAGCTGCTAAAGAAAAAGGCTACGACGTCTTAAATTTAGACGGCATTTTGGATATGCACTTTGTTAACTTTTTGGAACAAAAACTCGATAAAGTAAGCTTTTCACGCATCGACGCCGACGTGATTGATAAATTGATACAAAAAGAAGAAGCACTGCCTTCGAAATTGAGTGAAGAACAACAAAATCAACTCAAAGAAACTTTTGAAAAAACAGTCAACAAAGAGGTATTTACTGTTGTATTGGAAAATATGGACGAAACCGATTTGCCGGTATATATTACCAAACCTGAATTTCTTAGAAGATGGAACGACATGCAAAAAATGACGGGTGAAACCGGCTTCTACGGTATGGAAATGGATAAAGCCAATCTAAATGTAAACGCCAACCATCCTCTGGTAAATGCAATAGTTAACGAAACCGACGAAACCAAAGCACAAAATATTTCAAAGCAATTGGTTGATTTGGCTATGCTTTCACAACAAATGCTCAAAGGCGAAGCCTTGTCGAACTTTATCAATCGAAGCATCGACATGATGAATAAGTAAAAGCAAAGGACTTAAATGCTGTAAATTTAACAATAAATTGTTTTCTCTGAAAGCTTAGTTGAAGTAGGAGAAAACAATTTTTTTTATGATAAAATAGGATAAATTTAATTACTTTTGCAATTGTCTTATTCATTAAATCAACACTAGGTGGAATCAATCAAAGGAAACGTTTATTTTATTTCCGACTGTCATTTTGGGTTACCCAATAAAACGGAAAGTGATGCCCGAGAACGTCGTGTGCTTACTTTTTTAGATTCGATTAAAGAGGAAGTAACCCATTTATTTCTCTTAGGCGATATATTCGACTTTTGGTTCGAATATAAGCATGTAGTTCCAAAAGACAACATTCGGTTTTTGGGAAAATTAGCTGAATTGGCCGACAAGGGGATTCACATATACTATGTATTAGGAAATCACGACATGTGGAATTTTGGCTACTTGGCAGAGGAAATAGGACTTAAAATTCTGAGAGGTAATCATTCCTTTTTAATTAACAATCAAAAAGTATACCTTGGACATGGCGATGCCCTTGATCCTAAAGACTACGGCTATCATTTGATAAAATGGATATACGGACGAAAAATAAATCAACATTTGTTTGCAGCTTTGCATCCCCGTTGGGCATTTAGTATAGCAAGAGCCGTGTCATTAAAAAGTAGAAATGCTCATTTAGAAGAAGATCGTCACTTTTTAGGCGAAGACAAAGAGCCTATTATTGCCTATTGCAAAAATATATTGCAACAAGAGCATTACGATTTCTTTTTATTCGGACATCGTCATTTTATGTTAGATTTTCCACTGAATGAACATTCTCGTTATATCAATGTGGGGGATTGGCAATTCCATGATAGCTATGTGGTAATGTCAAACCAAGGATGTGAGTTGAAACAATTCAAATAAGCTTCCAGCCAAACGGAATATATATTACTATAAAGCTTATTGTTAGTAGGAGTAAGCACATGATTTATAGCAAAGATTAAAAAACATAAAAGCAACACCGACACACATAAGGTAATTGATAAGACTTATCTGAATCAAAATTTTACAGCATAGCACTAAAACGAATCCTTATAGAAAATCGTTTGGGTGCGCACCCAAACGAAATTCTATCCCAACATATTTTCATCCTATCCCAATATATTGAATCTGTATAGAATATTATTCCTTTTTTACCCCATAAAATCAACGCTTACAAGGATTGAATGTATATGTATGCCTCTGAAAACAAATTAGAAATATAAAAAAAAGGATTGTTTTTGACAATCCTTTTTTATGTATCTAAAAAAACTTATGCTTTTTTTAGTGCAGGCTCTTCATTGTCATGTTTGTGCCTATCAAAATCATAAGCTATCGGAGTTCCAATAAAGATGGTTGAATAAGAACCGATAACAATCCCCATCATTAAAGCAAAAATAAATCCACGTAGCACATCGCCACCAAAGATAAATATAGCAAGCACTGTTAGAAAAACAATACCTGAGGTATTGATTGTACGTCCCAAAGTACTATTAATCCCTTGATTAATATTGTCTCTTAACCCTCGTTTAGGATACAATGTTTTATATTCACGGATACGGTCAAAAATAATTACAGTATCGTTTATGGAGAATCCGATGATTGTTAAAATAGCTGCGATAAAATTTTGGTCAACTTCCATGGTAAAAGGGAAAATCCCATGGAAAATTGAGAACATTCCAATTGTGAATAGGGTGTCATGTCCCAAAGCAAGCACGCCGCCCAAAGCAAATCTCCAGTTACGGAAACGGAAGGCTATATAAATAAAAATACCTATTAATGCAAAGAAAACAGACAATATAGCGCCTCTTGTTATATCTCTGGAAACAACAGCACCTACTTTCAAGGCACTGATAATCCCAACACTTTGGTTTTGGACACCAAAATCTTTTTTACTAACTTCTGTTTTAAAGAAAGGTTTCAATCCTTCGTAAAGTTTTTGTTCCGCAATAGAATCAATTTCTGAACTATTTTCGTCAATACGCCAATTAGTGGTAATCTTCATTTGCTTATCTGAACCGAAGGTTTTTACTTCAGGAGCGACACCATCAAAGGATTTGGTTAAACTTTCACGGATTTCGTCAGCTTTGACTGCTTGATCAAAACGAACGGTGTAGCTACGTCCTCCCGTAAAATCAATACCATAATCCAATCCTTTAACAAACAAAGAAACAACTCCTATTCCTAAAATGACACATGATAAAACATAAAATATTTTACGTTTACCGATAAAATCAAAGTGTAAATTGGTAAATATTTTCTCTGTAATAGTGTTACTATAAGTAATAGCTTTATTGTGATCTAATAACCAAGTAAAAATAAGTCGCGAAACGAAGATAGCTGTAAACATGGATGAAATAATCCCAATAATTAAGGTAACGGCAAAACCTTGTACTGGACCTGACCCAAAAATGAAGAGTATTATACCCGTAAGAATAGTGGTAAGGTTACCATCAATGATAGCTGAATAAGCAGCTTTAAAACCGTCGGCAATTGCTAAACGCGACCCTTTCCCTGCACGAAGTTCTTCACGAATACGTTCATAAATAATAACATTCGCATCGACTGCCATCCCTAAAGAAAGCACCATCCCCGCAATACCCGGTAAAGTTAAGACGGCACCCAAGGAAGTCATACATCCCATCACGATCAAAAAATTTAAAATAAGAGCTATCCCTGCAACAATTCCTGCCCTATTATAAAAGAAGATCATATATAAGAGAATCAAACAAAATGCAACCAAAAATGAAATCATACTGTCATGGATAGATTCTTTTCCAAGCGTAGGTCCGACGATTTCTTCGGAAACGATAACAGCAGGAGCAGGTAATTTACCGGCTTTTAATAAATTGGCTAAATCTTTTGCTTCTTCCAAAGAGAACGCACCGGTAATGGAGGAACGACCGTTGGGAATTACATCGTTCACAACCGGATAGGAATACACCAAATTGTCTAAAACTATGGCAATGCTGTTTCCTATGTTTTCTTCGGTAATTTTTTTCCACATTTTAGCCCCGTTGGCGTTCATAGTCATGCTGATCTCATTGCCGGCTCTTTCGTTAAAATCTTGACGGGCATCCACAACGACACTTCCATCTAAGACAGATCCTTTTTCACCTACGGCTTTTAACGCGATTAATTGATGAACGGGCGATTTGTCTTTGCCGGTTTTAGCATGCCATACCAATCGTAAATCTTGAGGCAGTAAGGATTTAATCCAAGGTAGATTAAAAATACGATTCACTTCAGCTGTATCTTTTTCATGGGTATATCCCACCAGAGGACCTAACTTACCGTCATCGGAAATTCTATCATTGGGATATAAGATAGCAAACAAAGGATACTTTTCGGCTTGTTCTTCTACTGTCATTTGTCCATCGGGAGTTGAAGCACCTGTTTCGCTTAGCGAGAAAGAAGTATCTGACAAATTATTTTCCGAAGCTAAGGATGTGGTATCGGTAGTATCAATCGTATTTGCAAACAAATCATTGGTGTCGATTAAATTGCTATCATTTTCTGTTCCTTCTTTTTCTACGGCTTTGATTTCGGCCAAGCGATCGTTGATTTGCACAAAATAATCTTGTATTTCAGAAAACTCATAGGTTTTCCAAAACTCAAGATTTGCCGAACCTTGTAAAAGTTTTCTCACACGTTCGGGCTCCTTAACTCCGGGAAGTTCAATCATGATACGTCCCGATTGAGGTAAGCGTTGTATATTGGGTTGAGTTACACCAAACCTGTCGATACGAGTACGTAATATCATGAATGTATTGCTCAAAGCAGCTTCTGTTTCTTCGCGTAAGGCTTTAATTACATTTTCGTTGGTAGGATTATTTTGAGAAAGCTCTAATTTGCGGAAAATGGTTGATAATCTAGCATTTTGAGGGGCTACTTCTTTGAATGACTCTTCAAATAGCGTAATAAAATCAGCTTGTGAGCGTCTTTGCTTTTCGGTAGCCAATCGCATCGTTTTCACGAAAAGAGAATCCTTAGCTCCGTTGCCGGCTAATGACGTAATGATGTTAGGTACTGAGACTTCTAACATAACGTTCATCCCGCCTCTGAGGTCAAGACCTAAGTTTAACTCTAATTCTTTACATTCTTTATATGTCCATTTAGCAACTAATAAATTATAAACCACTGAATCGGACATTTTTTGAAGGTATTCGTTTTCACGTGCTTTATAAACGGAGTCTAATAAATACGTTTCGATAAAAGGGTTGCCTTCTGCTTGAGCTAATAATGTTTCTTTATTTGGAATATCTGCCGCATATTTCTTTGATTTATTCTCAACATTTCGTGTGCAATAAGTAAATGAAAGAGAATATATGCAAATAATTCCTAAAGTTATGGCAAGAAATAAAATAAAACCTTTGTTTCGCATTTTTTAGTAATTTAATTATAAGTAAATTATAAATTATTTATTTTTAATAAATCTAAGGGTGCAAATATAACATAAATAATCAATCAATTATTACTAATCATTATATTTTTAACATCATTTTTAAGATTGATTTTTATAAGTCTATTTAATAATATATTAAGTTGTTTTTGAAGTATTGTATATGGAATTTCCTTTTTTTCGATATAAATGAGCAAAATTAAAATTTCCTTTTTAAGATGTAGGTGTGTTGTAAGAATTTCATTTTTTTGCAAACGATAGGCTTCGCGAATCATTCGTTTGATTCTGTTTCTATCCACGGAGAGTTTAACATTTCTTTTCGATACTGACAAGGCTACTTTCATTTCAAATTTATCTGCAGGAGAGGTAACATACATGCAACGAAAAGGATAACAAAAAAAAACACCCCCTTTTTTTATTATTTTTTGAAAATCAGCATAAGTATAAATGCGTTCTTTTTTAGAGAACTTATATAATTTCATGCTTATTTATTTTTTCCATTTAATTTTTGCAAAAAATCATCTATTGCCGTAAAAATGGATGGATGTTCGGGTGTAGGTGCCATAATTTGAATTTTTATTCCTTCATTTTCAGCAGCTTCTAGTACTTGATGGCCTAATGCGGCTATGGTGGTTTCTCCTTGTTGATAATTTGGAAAATTCGATTTGAGAGATTGAATACCAAAAGGACTAAAAAATACAATCATATCATAGTTTTCTATATTGATATTTTGTAAATCAGCCATTGCAATTTGAAACACCTCCGCTTTTTTATAGTTGATTTTCTTTTCGTTTAATAACGAAATAAGCGGATTCACAGAAGATTCCAATGAACAAGGAAGTAAAAATTTCTCTGATGAATTATCTTCTAAAATTTTTACCAATTCTTTTGCTGTTCCGTTAGCATAAAATATTTTACGTTTGCGATAGACAATATATTTTTGTAAATAATGGGCTGTTGATTCATTGATGCAAAAGAATTTTATGTCGATGGAAAGCTGCATTTTATTTTCTTTCAAAATGGCAAAAAAATGATCTATAGCATTTTTACTTGTGAAAATGAAGGCAGTATACTCACATGGATTGATTCTGTTTTTTCGAAATTGACTTGCTGATAAACCCTCTATCTGAAAAAATTTAAAAAAATCAATTTTAATATTATATTTGTTCGATAATTTGGCATAAGGCGTTTTATCGAAATCGGTTGGAGGATTTTGTGAAAAAAGTATATTTTTTATTTTCAAGGCAGAGTTAATTAAACATTAAACACTTTATTGATTATAAATAATTTATTGAAAATTTTATGCTTAACAAAAGAGGTAAAATTTCCAATGTGCAAAAGTACAAAAAATTTTCATATATAAAAAACTTGGCACTAAATATTAAAAATCCTCTGATTATTCTGAAAATAAATATGATGGATAGTACAACTATGGAAAAAAGGGCTATCCCTTTTAAAGGGAAGTAGTTATATATAAATGCCAAGGGAAAAATAAATACGGCAACATAAAAATCAATTAATATAATTTGTTGAATATATCTAGAAACCAAAGGTTTTATATTAAATAAAACCGCTGTAAATGAAAACAACATAAGTTTACATAAAATATATACTGTTACCAGTAAAAAGATTAAAAGTATTTTGAGTGGTTCTACTTTAATGTTCATATAGGAAGAGGTAAACGCATATAACATCAATGCGATTCCATAACAGGAATAAATAAAAATTAAAATAGATGTACTTGATTTGAAAAAATCGCCTTCTCTTGATAAAGCGGAAGCATATTTTTTGTTTATAGCACCACGCAAACTCAAATTGAATGTTTTGTGAGATTGTATTTTTATGAGAGACAGTATAACAAAAAGGGAAAAAAACGAAATAAAAAACCAATCGAAAGATTGGGATGTACGAAATGTTTCGGTAATATTTAGCGGTTTAGATGTTGTATGTTGAAAGGGAAGGTCAACACTATCATTATCATTATCGACCTTATCCGGCTGAAATAAAATATTATTTTTAACCGTATGTATGATGCTTTCTTCATAGGTTTGGGTATTCATAATATGTAATGCCGGAGGATTGCCCGGTATTACGTACTGTGTGCTGTCGACAATAAAAGTTTTTTTTGCATTTTGAGATGGATGTATATTCATTTGTCTCAATCAATATTTTCTTTTTGTTTAATTTCATCCCGTATCAAAGAAGCATATTCATAATTTTCATTTTCAATAGCTTCATCTAATAACTCTTTGAGTTCTTCTATGGATTTATATGATAAGTTATTTGTATTATCATATACTGTTTCATCTTCTTTTGTTTCCTTTGGCATACCTACTTGTTCCAGAATACTATTTTCGATATAAACCGGACAATTATACTTGAGTGCTAAAATCAATGCATCGGAAATACGAGATTCTATCTCGATATTTTTTTCTTGGTTAGAACATTGTATCTTAGTATAAAAAATTCCTTCCAATAAATTATAAATGTATACTGTATGTAGTTTAATATTAAATTGTTTCATAATATCAAACACTAAATCATGTGTTTGAGGGCGTTTTAATTGAAGATTTTCAATTTCTTTAATCAGATTGAACGCTTCATTATCAGATATGATTACTGGAAAAGAAACGGTTTCGTCTTTTGTTTGTAATACCAACACACGTGCAGATTTGTCTGTCCATTCAGCAATATAATTAATTTTAATTTCAACTTTTGTCATAAATTATTATCTAGCATACAAAACTACATTTATATCCATTAAACGGAATAGCTTTAATTAAATTTTGTTTTGATATAGATTTTAATAATAATATTTTCACTATGTAGACAGTATACATCAATATTTAAGTAAATGTATATTCCGAACAATTCAAAGCTATGTTTAGACGTTTTTGTTACATGATTTCGAAGCCATGCGAACAATATTAATACTAATTAAAAAAGAGTTTATTCAGATATTTAGGAATCCGGTATTAGCCCGTTTGATTACTATTCTTCCATTGGCATATTTATTTATCTTCCCATTTTCAGCTGACATGGAAATTAAAAGTTTGCAGTTAGCAATCATTGACTATGATCATTCCAGTTTTTCGAGAGAGATAAGAAACACATTGAAAGGGAGTCAATATTTTAAAATCAATGACGCTATTCAAACAAAGCCAGAGGCTGAAAAACAAATGAAAAAAGATAAAATCGATCTAATTATTGAAATTCCTAATCAATTTGAAGAAAAAATATTCAGACAAGAAAACCCATCTATCGGGATTACCGCTAATGCCGTAAATAATATGAAAGCATCTATAGGCGTTGCATATATTCAACAATTTTTAAGTGATTACATGGTTCATATCACTAAAAAACAAACATATAATATTTCGAATATACCTACTCAAATTAATCCGTATACAAGTAGATGGTTTAATAAGAAAATGGATTATAAAAACATTTTTGTTCCAGGGATTTTAGCCGTTTTAGTATCTATGATAGGTTGTATGCTTTCGACCTTAAATATTGTTCGTGAAAAGGAATTAGGAACTATCGAACAAATGAATGTAACACCCATTTCCAAATGGCAATTCTTTAGTGGTAAGTTAATCCCTTTTTGGATAATAGGCATGTTGGAATTTGGCATTGGGTTAGTAATCATGAATATAGTATTTGATATTACAATTCAAGGATCAGTGTTTTTATTATTAGTATTTACTGCTATATTTTTAGTAGGTATGTTAGGATTAGGCTTTGTGGTTTCGATTTTTTCAAAAAACCAAGTACAAGCTACGTACATAATGATGTTTTTATTTATTATATTTATATTGTTGAGTGGCTTATTTACTCCTATCGATAGCATGCCAACATGGGGTCAAACGGTTAATATTGTCAATCCTATTGCACATTTTATGGAAATTTTAAAATATATTATTCTAAAAGGCACTCGTTTCCAAGATTTATATGCATACTTTTTTGGATTTTCAGCATTTGCATTGATAATTAATGCCATAACCATCACTTTATATAAAAATACAAGCAAATAATCAAAGCATTCGAATTGTTTACAATGACTTTTATGATAGAAAAATTTAAATTATCATAAAGCATTAAATATTAGAACTGTAAATAAATTCTTTAAAAATTGTTTAAATTGCATTTATTTTGATGAAAAATTTATTACTTTAGTTTTTTGTAAAAATTATAAGATATTATATATTGAGATGCATATATGTGATTATTTAAGAGCGCTTTATAAGATATTCCAAATTACAGTAATTGTAAATTTATTTGTATTTTCTCTTCCAAATGTTCAAGCCTCGACAGAGAATGATACTACAAAAAAACGTTTTGATGCAGGTTCAACGATTATCGAACATGTGGTTGATGCTTACGAATGGCACATAATGACAATAGGTGAAAAACATATTTTCATACCCCTACCTGTAATATTAATTCATGAAGGCAAATTATATGTTTTTAGTTCGTCAAATTTTCATCATGGTCATGAAAGTTATAAAGATTTTTCCATTTGTCATGAAAAAGGACCGAAAAAAGGAAAAATTGTAAGAATAGATAAACAAGGGAATATTGATACCACATCCTCTATTATTGATTTATCGATAACAAAAAATGTATTTTCCCTTTTTATTAGCATATTTTTCATATTGCTAATTTTCTTGTCAGCTGCACGTAGTTATCGCAAAAACGGCATGGGTGCCCCTAAAGGGGTAGCACGAATTGTAGAACCCCTTTTATTATTTGTAAGAGATGATATTGTAAAACCTTCGGTAGGACCAAAATACGAAAAATATTTACCTTTTCTTCTTACGGTATTTTTCTTTATTCTTTTTAATAATCTATTTGGCCTCATTCCCTTTTTCCCTGGTGGAGCCAATTTAACCGGAAATATTTCTGTTACATTTGTGCTAGCTTTATGCACCTTTGTTATTACCAACGTAAGTGGAAACAGAGATTATTGGAAACATATAGTGAATGCACCCGGAGTGCCCTGGTGGTTAAAATTTCCACTTCCCTTAATGCCAATTGTAGAATTGGTAGGCGTTTTTACAAAACCCATCGTTTTAATGATTCGTTTGTTTGCTAATATTACAGCCGGTCATATTATTGCCTTAGGGTTTATCTGTTTGATATTTATTTTAGGCGAATCAAATTTCATTGTAGGATATGGCGTTTCTGTAGCATCTGTATTATTCTACGTATTCATGGGTGTAATTGAATTACTGGTTGCTTTTATACAAGCTTATGTATTTACATTGCTTTCTTCTATCTACATAGGCATGGCGATAGAAGAACATCATCATGAACAAGTTATTTCAGAATCACATTAAGGAAAGAAAATTTAATATTCAATAAACATTAAAAAAACAATAAATATGTCAACATTATCAATTTTATTAGAAGTTGCAACTGAATTAGGAAAAATGGGAGCCGGAATTGGAGCAGGGATTGCAGCCATTGCTGCCGGAATAGGTATTGGAAACATTGGTAAAAGTGCTTTAGAATCATTAGCACGTCAACCCGAAGTGGGAGGAGATATTCGTATGAATATGCTTATTGCGGGAGCATTTATCGAAGGAGTAGCATTCTTTGCTATCGTCGTTTGTATGTTGATAGTTCTACAATAATAAGACAATAATACAACCTTGATATCTTTCAAGCAATATGACAGCATATTGCTTGAAAAGATATAAATAAATTCACATATAAAACACATAAAAGTACATTTTTATGGAACTTGTATTACCTGGAGTTGGTTTAATTTTTTGGATGACTTTGTCATTTTTGATACTAGTATTCATATTAGGGAAATTTGGATGGAAACCCATTATGAATATGCTGAAAAAGCGTGAAGATAGCATTACACAAGCTCTCGAAGAAGCTAAGATTACGCGCGAAGAAATGAAGCTCTTACAAGCGGATAATGAAAAGATGTTGGAAAAAGCAAAAAATGAAAGAGATGAAATTCTATCAGAAGCACGTAAAGTAAGTAAAAAAATGTATGACGATGCCAAAGAAAAAGCAAATCAAGAGGCACAACGTATTTTAGAAAGTGCAAAAGAAAATATTCATTTTGAAAAAATGAAAGCTATTGTAGAAATAAAAAATACGATTGCAGACCTTTCAATCGATATTGCTGAAAAAATTATTAAAGACGAATTTAAAGACGAATTTAAACATTCGAATTATGTCAAAGGTCTTATCGATGATATAAAACTGAACTAATATTTTATGAAAGGAACCAAACTTGCCGCTCGATATGCAAAAGCTCTTTTCGACTTAGCCCTTGAAAGAGGTGAAATTGAAAAAGTAAGTAAAGATATTATATTAATAAATGATGTTTTTCATATTCATAGAGATTTAAGAATAACTATAAATTGTCCCGTTGTTCGTGCGGATAAAAAAATTAATATTTTAAGCGCTATTTTTAAATCAAGGGTATCTGAAATATCATATCGTTACTTAGAACTTATCCTTCGAAAAAAACGTGAAGTCCAAATTACAGTCATTTGTGAGGAATTTGTGAAATTATATAAGAAATATAAAAACATTATTACAGTTAATATATATAGTCCATTTACGTTAGATGATAAAAACATAGAAAATATAAAAACAAAAATTAAAGGGTTTACTCAAGCAGAAGTTGAAGTGATAACATATATTAAACGAGGATTAATAGGTGGCTTTGCCTTTAAATTTGATGATTATTATATGGATATGAGTGTAAAAAAGCAATTAGATTTTATTAAAAAAGAATTAGTGGATAAAAGCTACCAATCCAATTTCTAAATCAGAATTAAATAAATATAATAAAAATGGCAGAAATAAGACCTTCGGAAATTTCCGCAATATTAAGACAAGAATTATCAAATACAGATAATAGTGTAGAATTAGAAGAAACAGGTATTATATTAGAGGTAGGTGATGGCATTGCGCGTGTATATGGGCTTTCCAATGCACAAGCGGGTGAATTAATCTATTTTGAAAAAGATGATATCTATGGAATAGTACTTAATCTGGAAGATGATAATGTGGGAGTTGTACTTTTAGGAGAAGCTAAATTTTTAAATGAAGGTGACATTTGTCAGCGAACCAGTCGAATAGCATCCATAAAAGTAGGTGAAAATATTTTCGGTCGTGTTATAAATACATTGGGCGAACCTATGGATGGGAAAGGTCCGATTGAAGGTGAGATGTATGAATTGCCTTTAGAGCGAAAAGCTCCGGGAGTTATTTTTCGTCAACCGGTAAAAAGACCTTTACAAACAGGAATAAAAGCTATTGATGCCATGATACCCATTGGAAGAGGACAAAGAGAGCTTATTATTGGAGATCGTCAGATTGGAAAAACAGCGATTGTTATCGATACAATTATCAATCAAAAAGAGTTTTATGATAAAGGAGAACCTGTTTATTGTATCTATGTTGCGATAGGACAAAAAGGATCAACCATTGCTAATATAGTAAAAACCTTGACGAATCATGGAGCTATGCCATATACTGTTATTGTTGCCGCTACGGCATCTGATCCGGCAGCTATGCAATTTTATGCCCCTTATGCTGGGGCTTCTATAGGTGAATTTTTCCGCGATACGGGTCGTCACGCCTTGGTTATTTTTGATGATTTATCAAAGCAAGCCGTAGCTTATAGAGAAGTATCGTTACTGCTTCGTCGTCCTTCAGGTAGAGAAGCTTATCCAGGTGATATATTTTATTTGCATTCCCGTTTATTGGAAAGAGCAGCAAAAATTATTGAATCTGATGAAATCGCAAAACAAATGAATGATGTGCCCGAATGTCTAAAACCCATCATAAAAGGAGGAGGCTCCTTAACAGCACTTCCCATTATTGAAACCCAAGCTGGGGACGTTTCAGCCTATATTCCTACCAATGTTATTTCGATTACGGATGGACAAATATTCTTGGAAACTTCTTTATTCAATGCAGGTATACGACCAGCTATTAATGTAGGAATTTCTGTTTCGCGTGTAGGAGGAAATGCTCAAACTAAAGCTATGAAGAAAGTGGCCGGTACACTTAAACTTGATCAAGCACAATTTACCGAATTGCAGGCATTTGCTAAATTCGGATCTGATGTGGATGCAGCTACTCAAGCCGTACTAGATAAAGGAACGCGTAATGTGGAAATCTTAAAACAACCACAATATACCCCTTATAGAATCGAAAATCAAATTGCAATTATTTTTTGCGGAACGAATGGATTATTACAAAAAGTTCCTGTTGCAAGCATTGCTGATTTTGAAGCCGAATATTTACTCTATCTACAAACAAATCACCCAGATGTATTAAAAAAATTAAAAGATGGTGTTATCGATAAATCTATTACAGACACTTTAGAAGAAGTATGTCGTACTATTGCAAAAAAATACGAAAAATAAAGTTAAGGGATTATGGCAAATTTAAAAGAAATTCGAAATAGAATAGCTTCCGTTCGTTCCACTCAAAAAATCACCAGTGCCATGAAAATGGTATCGGCAGCTAAGCTTCGACGTACTCAAAATAAAATCATCAATTTAAGACCTTATGCCAATAATTTATCATTCATTTTAACTAATTTACTTCTCTCAAAAAGTGAAAATCAGCTCCATCCACTGGAAGAAATTCGTAATCCAGAACGGATTCTTATCATTATTATCACTTCAAACAAAGGATTATGTGGCGGTTTTAATAATGCTGTTCTTAAAGAAACTGAACGTACTTTAATGCATAAGTATTTGCAACAACATCAACAAAAAAACGTACAATTTATTTGTATTGGGAAAAAAGCTGCCGATTACGTTCAAAAGAAAAAATATCGACTAAGAGGGGTATATAATGATTTAACGGAAAATTGTTCCTTGGAAAATGTAAATCGATTGGCTGAAGAAATAATGCTACAATTCATTGCTAAAGAATTTGATAAAGTTGATATTATATTTAATCGATTCAAAAATGCAGCCACACAAGTCTTATCAAACCAAACATTTTTACCTCTAAGCTTTGAAGTTCAAAAGGAAGATAATCTACAACACATTGATTATATTTTCGAACCCCAAAAGGAAGAAATTTATCGTCAAATAATCCCTTTATTTATTAAAATTACTTTATATCGCTGCATACTAAATTCAGTTGTTTCTGAACATGGCGCTCGTATGACAGCCATGCATCAAGCAACCGAAAACGCAAAAGAATTGATTAAAGAATTAAACTTAACGTATAACAAAGTACGACAAGCAGCTATTACTAATGCCCTGATTGAAATGGTAAGTGGAGCCGAAAGTTTAAAAAATTAATAAGCTGCATTGTTTTTTATTTATTCTCCTCAAAGGGAGAGTGATTTTTATTCATTACGAGCATTATATAAGCCTTTAAATCATTTCTTCAGCTTTTACCCACTGACGAAATTGTTCACGTGTAAGCAATTCTAGTTCAACAGCAGCTTCTTCCAATGTAATATTTTTCTGATGAGCATGTAATGCAATTTTAGCTGCTTTTTCATAGCCAATATGAGTATTAAGAGCAGTAACAAGCATTAAAGAGTTGTTAAGATGTTTATCAATATTTGTTTTATTGGGAGTAATGCCTTCAACACAGTTTTTTCGAAATGATTGACAAACATCAGCCAACAAACGTGCGGAATTAATCATATTATAAGCAATCAAAGGCATGAAAACATTTAATTGTAAATGTCCTTGTAATCCGGCTACACTAATGGCAGTGTCGTTACCAATGATTTGAACACAAACCATGGTCATGGCTTCGCATTGTGTAGGATTGATTTTCCCAGGCATAATGGAAGAGCCTGGTTCGTTTTGAGGAAGATTTATTTCTCCTAAACCACATCGTGGTCCGGAAGCAAGTAATCGAATATCGTTTGCAATTTTTGTAAGACTAACAGCTAATTGTTTTAGTGCTCCAGAAGTTTCAACAAAAGCATCGTGCGAGGCCATGGCTTCAAATTTGTTTTGGGCAGGCATGTATTCTTTCCCTGTTATTTCATTGACGTATTTTATGCATAAAATATCGTAATCTTTGGGTGTATTTAAACCGGTTCCAACGGCCGTTCCTCCAATAGGTAATTGTTGTAAATGAGGAAGAGTGTTTTTCAGAGCTTGAATACCGAATTGTATTTGAGCGGCAAAGGCGGAAAATTCATTGCCTAAACTTAAAGGAGTTGCATCCATTAAATGGGTTCTTCCTATTTTAATAATATGACTATATTCTGAAGCTTTAGATAGGAATGATTGCTTCAATTCTTCAAGGGCAGGGATGGTTTCTTCTGTTAAAAGGGCATAGGATGCCATACGCATAGCTGAAGGAAATACATCGTTAGTAGATTGTGATTTATTGACATCGTCGTTGGGAGAGATAAAACGGGTATGGTGACATAAGTCGCCTCCATGAAGGATTTCAGCTCTATTAGAAATAACTTCGTTTATATTCATATTGGTTTGGGTTCCAGATCCTGTTTGCCAGATTACCAAGGGAAAATGTTCGTTTAATTCATCATTTATAATTTCATTACATACACGACATATCAGTTCTTTTTTTTCTTCCGCAAGAATCTTCAATTCACAGTTTGTTTGAGCTGCAGCCTTTTTTATTATGGCCAACATTTTAATGATTTCTCGAGGGATAAGGATATCACCAATTTTAAAATTAGTATAGGAACGTTGTGTTTGTGCACCCCAATATTTATCGGCAGGGACATTAATTTGTCCCATGCTATCAACTTCTATTCGTGTTTCCATATTTTATTTTATAAATAATATTTTCCCTGCTTTTTTCTCTTTCCCATTGATATCTGATACAAAAACAAAATACACCCCTGTACTTGCTTTGCGTCCGTCAAATCGAAATCCATCCCATACAGCAGTTCCTCCATTAGATTTAGTGCGATACACTAATCCACCCATGGCATCGGTAATTTTAACTTCAGAGTTATCTTTTAATCCACTTATGGAAATATAGCCAGCAAAACCTTCTCTTACAGGATTGGGAAATATTTTTATTTCTTCATAATCCTCTTTTGCATCTGTTGCAGTATAACGAAATGAGATCAATCCTTTTTCAGTAGCGATAAAAACTTCTCCACTATTACCATCAATTTCAATATCGTTAATAGAATTTGATAAGAGTGGACTGTTATCGGTAGTAAAATGTAACAATTCAGTTTCTCCATTTTCCGATAAGAGAAATACCCCTGCATTGTCGGTTCCTATCCATTTGCGATTTCCTTGGTCTACTTTAATACATTTAATAATTTCATAATTAAGTAGTAATTCAGTGATACTATCCATAATAACACGTGGAGCATAAGGCAAAATGGAAGGATTATTCAACAGTTGTGAAGGTGAAAAATATATTTTAATCCCTTTATTGGTCCCTATCCAAATATTACCTTCTTTATCTTCGGCTAAAGCATAAATAGTTTCGAACGAACCTTCTTCCTCTGTTAAGTTAGTATTGAGTCTTACCAATTGATCATCAGAAGTGTTTAGTGGAGTTCCAGATGGATTAAAAATCAAAAGCGAAGTTTCTCTATTTCCGGTCATCCATAACCAACCTCGTTTATCAACTAAAAGTTTTCCAATAATTTCACCATTGGAATATGGAATAGAAAATGATTGCCATTTACCATCTTTTGTGCGAACAGATAAGGGCTTAGATGATTGTGAATTCAGCATCCACAGGTTGTAATCATGATCAAACGCAAGAGCATTGACTTGTGTTCTTCCTCCGAATTCTTCAAGACTTGAATTTGAAGTATTATAAATGTTTACTACTTTCCCATCCACAACATGCAATAATCCTGACATATAACACCCAACAAAAATTTCATTTATTTGGGTAGGATTTATTAATACATCCAGCGCCCCATAAGCCATTTTGTTGTTGTATGCCTCCTCGTAATGCAAGATGTTATTCCACATTTCGTTATAAAAAATGCTAATATTAGCAGGATTCCAAATAGGATACCATTCAATATGCGCTCCTGATACAAGACAGAGTTTAGATTGTACAATGTCTAAAGCCCAAGCACCGTCACTTGCCGGACCGGGTATCAAATATTTTTGTGAACCTCCTTTAATCTGACGAACAATACCATATCTTTCATCCGCTATCCAAATCATACCCCATTTATCCACAACTGCATCTTTTGTTATATCAGAACCAAAAGAATTGCTATATTTTAATACACCATCCACATCGGCATATGCATGTGCTCCCCATCCTCGAGTAACAACTAAGCGATGATTGATGGAGCGAAAATTTTTGATTTTTTCAAAGCCAAATACACTGTCAATAATCCAATCCTGATTTATAAAACGGTAAACTAGACTTATGTCTTCTTTATGAATGGTGTCGTAAATATATGTTAAACTGTCTGAGAGATATATGGTATCAATTTTTAAAAATGTTGTATCGATAACAGCATACAACTTATTTTCAAAACTTTCTACAAATGCAATATCATTATTTATAAAAGCAATATGATTTTCTTCTTTCCAACTCGAAAACTGAGATATCATTTGGTTAGACAAATAATTTGAAAACAAGCCATTTGATGTGGAAGCATAAATCGTATCGTTATGAATAGTAACATCCTTTACCTGAATAGTTTGATTGTTTTTTTGAAAAAACCAAGTGTCTTTAATCAAATGTTTTTTTACATCCAGTATTACTATTCCGAAACCACAGGCTAAAAAGGCATAATCTCCTTCGCAATGAATATTATAAATAGATTTATCGCCGCTAATTTGCTTTTTTGCTATATCGGGTATGTTATAAACCTTATCATTTTGAAATAAGTCAATATTAGAATTTAGATAAGTAATAATAATTGATTGTGTTTTGTCATTCGTTTCAATCGTTTGAATTCCTATGTCATTTAGTCCTTCCAAAACACCCAGACGATGTAATGATAAATCATCAAAATTAATATAAAACAATGCATTGGGAGTAGCTAAAAAAATATTATTATTTAACATTGTTATTTCTTTACCTTCCGAATAATTGAAGTGAGTTCTCCATTGACCAACAGCAATAGATTGTTGTGCGATACATTCACTGATAATAAAATAAAAAAATATTAGTATGTTGTATCTGTGAATCATTGAAAAATAAATATTAAAATAGTTGTTATATACAACTTGATCTGAAAGAATTTATTGTTTTAACCATTGAAATTTAAATAGTGATGAAATATTATCCGTATATAAAAAGGATTAAAATCTCAGAAAAGTAATATTTATTCTAAAATATAAGAATGAAAATCATTATTGTCCGATATAAATCTCGATATTGTTGCAGATTCTTCGCTTCACTTCGTTACACTCAGAATGACAACGATTTTAAAGATAATATAAATACTGTCATTCTGAGCGAAGTGAAAAATCTGTTGACTTTTATCGAACAATAGTGAATAAAAATATATAATTTGATAAAATACTAAATAGACTATCAATATATTTAGATATAATATATATTATTGTAGTACTATCTTTCGAGTAATGATGTTTTTATTTGTATCATCATATATTTCAAGAAAATACATTCCCTTTGAATAATTGCTAATATTAATATTATATATTGATTGAGTAATGGTTGATGTCCAAATTACAGATGCAGAAGTATTAACTAATTTAATTTTATAATTATTCATCTTAGTATAATCACCGCAATCAATCCACAAATTATCTTTAGCAGGATTTGGATATATCTTTATTTCATTATAATCATTTTGATTAATTGATAATTCAATTCTAATATTTAATGTATCTTCCACTGATATAGTATCAGTAAAATGATAAGGATTATACAAGAATTTTGAATATCTATATATTATACTATCACATCCCCCTAATGTCGTTAAACTATCTATCTTTTTAAAATATATTTCAGGTGAATGAGGTTGAAAATTCAAACTTGAAACTAAGTAGGTTGTTGTATCATTCAAGATTGTATCATTACAATTATCTAATAAATATAGTGCCGTTATTTCCGTTTGAGTTAATATTCGATTCCAAATACCAATGTCGTCTATTATACCATTAAAAAATCCATCATAAGTATGTTGAGTACTTCCAAAACACAACGGCTTATTTCCATAATCCAAAGAAAATCCAGTGGAAACCGAATCTACTAACATACCATTCTCATAAAAATTTAATTTATTAGAATGGCTATGTTCTAAAATAAGTAAGCAAAAAAGTGATATATTTGCAAGATGAAAATAAAAGAATTAGAAACAAGATTGTCTTATTTATCAGAATCTGATAAAGAGCGCATTTACGAGCAAATATTTCA